>Ga0208919_1000081_pt1 | contig 64695 bp, 68 predicted proteins | sample 4_EtaG_FD_184076 | JGI IMG/M metagenome (GOLD analysis project Ga0208919, IMG submission 184076) | Marine viral communities from the Subarctic Pacific Ocean - 4_ETSP_OMZ_AT15127 metaG (SPAdes) (version 3) | ecosystem: Environmental > Aquatic > Marine > Oceanic | place: Pacific Ocean | collected... | reverse complement strand
GCGTAGAAGTGCCAGAACCGCAGCGGCTGGTGCAAATCCGCGAGTAGCGCAACGGGCGCGACCAGCGTAGTGCTAACGCAAGCGATTAGCGTCAGACGCGCGGTAGGCAGCCAGGTTTTTTTGCCGAGTACCAGTGCTGGGGCGGCTAGCCACAGGCTGGCGTAGGAAACCGCAATCATAAAAAAGTACTGCACCGCCCACGGGTACCAGGCGATGTCATAGCGCGGTGCCAGTAGCTCAATGGTGGAATTCATAGCCCATCTCCTGACCGTGGGGATCGAGTACTTCGAGCGCGACGGGTTCTGCCGTAGGACGCGTGGTGAAGCGCTCATCCATGCCTAGGTAGAACACCTGAGGAAGGGTGTGTTTTTCGGGTTGTAGCACCATCAATGCATCGCGATGTTCGTGAATCATGCGGCTGATTTGGCTTTGAGGATCGCGCATATCTCCAATCACGCGGGCACCACCTACGCAGCTCTCAACGCAAGCGGGCAATAGACCGGCTTCTAGACGATGGGCACAGAAGGTGCACTTGTCGGCGGTTTGAGTGCGTTGGTTAATAAAGCGAGCATCGTAGGGGCAGGCGTTAACGCAATAGGCACATCCCACGCAGCGGTCACTATCGACCACCACAATGCCATCCCGCTGCTGGTAAGTGGCTTCTACGGGGCAGACCGGGACGCAGGGCGGGTTTTCACAGTGGTTACACAGCCGTGGCAGCATAAAGGTGGCTAGCTCGCCGCTTTCCTGGTGCTGTACTTCATACTGGGAAACCGTGGTGCGGAATTGGCCCAGCGGTGCAGCGTTTTCGATATGACACGACACCGTACAGGCCTGGCAGCCAATGCACTGGCGTAAATCGACAAGCATGCCGTAGCGTTTAGTGGGATCGCCTTCACGGCGGGCAGGTTGCTGATTGATGCCAGCTTGGACAAGGCTTGAAAACGGTATCAGCGCAGCGCCGGCGCTTAAACGTGCCATTTGACCCAAGAGCGAACGGCGTATTGCGTCCATAGCGCCTCCTTGGCGAATTAAACGGCATTCGCATGGGCGAATGGTCGGAATACGCTTAGGATACGCCTTTGGTTAAAGGCAAAAATTGATACGTGTCAATGGGTTAGGGTATATCTCTTAATGCTCCCTTAATGTTAAATGGCTAAGTGTTTGTTCTGTATGCGGAGTTTCATTTAGCATTAAACAATTGAATGGCGACACGGGTAATTTTTAGCGCACATATATAAAAAAGCGCTTGCTCTAATAAACATGGCAAGCGCTATTTCTATGGTCTTGTTTGCTTAATAGGCACTATTTAGTTTTGCAGGTATTGAAGCCTATTAATCTATAAGCTGGGCAGAAGTTAAATAGCCCGGTGGCTAGCGGCAATACGCCGATCCAGCCCCACACCCCGATAGTGCCTGTTAGGGCCAGTACGATCAGTGCAATCCCAATCAGGATGCGTAAGATTTTATCGATACCACCGACATTACGACTCATAATTGACTCCTTAATTTCAATTTGGGTACTCAAAAACTGTAAACAGGAATGGACGGATCGCGCATCATTTCCGCTATGGAGCCAGGTGCCGCCACACCCACGCCTTCAAGAAGGTCGTCTTCTTCGTTTTCGCTGTTGGGCAGGTAAATGGCACATACGTCCACCGTTGCGCCACTCTCTCAAAGCATATTAAGCATGTCTTCCGGCTTGACTTGGCCTGCCGGGTTGCTCGGTGGCGTGTTGATAGCTTCCGCACTTGCGTATCCCCCGACGGCCAAATCACCAGCAGCATCACAAAGCAGTATATGCAGGTGGGTACCTTGCTGTTGCATGGCGTTGGATAGAATCATGGCCATGCCTTGGGTCTGCAGTGAATCGCTAGTAAGGATAACTAAGGCCTGATCTTCAGCTTCGTTTCTGCCATGGCTATCAGCCATTGGGAGACTTGAGAAACCGATAGCAGCAGTAGCAACTGCCAGTACCAAGATCGTATTGCTGGTCTTATGTGTTGTAGTCATGCGGCCACCTCGTTGGGTTTGATCAATATCTTGGCCCTGCTGGTTATCAAGCAGTGGCCCATTTATTTGAATCTTAGTGGGCAGGGCGCCATGCCACATCAGGGTTAATGTTATAGCTCCATGGAAGGCCCGAATTGCGCCAACCATCCTGCGCTCTTACGCCCTGGGAATTACCCTCCTTGAGCTTTTCACCCTCGAAACCGTCGGTCATGGAATAGACTTCGCTGTATCCCATCTCGGCGATCACATCGGCAGCGGGAGCGCTGCGGGTGGCACCGGAGCGACACATGACAATGATCGGATCTTCTTTGTTTACGCCTAGAGCGTCTATTTTTGCTCTTACTTGCTCTTCGAAGTCAGCATTTTTGACCATTGGCCAAGTCTTCGCTTCTTCATCGAAATTATCGCGCTCGGCTAGCACCCAGGGCACATGGATATCGGTGGGCTCGGCGAAGCCAGTAAACTTGATCTCAATGGGGTCGCGTACGTCGATGAGTACAGCACGATCGTTATCTTGCATGAGGTTATGAGCCTCAATGGCCGTGGCATAGAGACCTAATGTTGTTTCCCGGTAGGCCTCGACTTCGTCTGCAATAGAGGGTGTGGCTCCTAAGGCCATCGTGATTCCGATGACGGTAGCCATTGGGACTAAAGAACTTTTCATAACTATTTCCTCTAACGTAATAACTTAAGTATCATCGTTTGAGGATAGCCCTCTTTCTGCTTAAAACACGAGGCATATGGCCACAGCTTGATCCATATCAAGCTCATATGATTTTGGCTCTTCGTCATTCGGTATGGAATTATTTCTGACAGTTGACCTGTGGGAGGTAGCTTTAGCTCGCGACCGTTTAGGCTGCCAGCCTGACAACACCGGGGTACCTTCGGTACCCTTCGCTGAAGTGTCGGACCACCGCTGGAAGCGGGCTCCCACAACAGACAGTTGGCTTGGTGGTTTCTGTCTGAACCGTGAAGCACAAAATGTGCCGGTTACTATTAAATCCACATGAGATGACGAATAACCATGATTTTTCGGGGTCGTAAAATGACGTCACTATGAGGGAGTCTTTTTTCTCAATGACAAGGACAAGCATTGCCCCATTGCCTAGACCCCAGAGAAAACAGTTAGGCTTGGTGGATTCAGAAGGAGAAAACTTAAAACAAGATGACAACTCGGATATCTTAAGGCGTTACTGGCTCACAGTACCCAAATCAAGCGCCGCTGTAGGCTGACTTTATGCGGCTACTGGTGAGGTGATTAGCCAGGCTTTGGCTAATCACCTTTTTCATATGGGTATTCGTGGGTTTAGCGTTAAATTGCATCAAACGAGCGCGCCACTATCAATAAGTTTCACAACTAGGTCTTATTGTTGTTAGCTAATGGTAAGGTGCCATACTCTTTCACGGGCTGGATAGCAAAGTTACTGCGAATATCACTCACCCCAGGTAGGCGAAGCAGTGTCCCCGTTAGAAACGCCTCATAAGCCGCCAAACTAGGTACCACCACCTGCAGTAAAAAATCAGACTCCCCAGAGACTAAGTGCGCAGTGACGACTTCTGGCAGATTGACTACTGCCTCACGGAAGGCATTAGCCTGCTCTTCATGGTGACGTTCAACCTTGATACCCACAAACACCGTTAGCTCAAGCCCGACCCCTCGCCGATCAAGCTCAGCATGGTAACCACGGATAATACCGCTAGCTTCTAAGCGTCGCACTCGGCGTAAACAGGGAGATGGCGACAAGTTTACTTTCTCCGCGAGCTCCACATTCGTTAAACGGGCATCACCTTGGAGCAATGCAAGAATGCGGCGGTCGATAGCGTCTAACTGACCAATTGGCATGAGTGATTATTTTCCTGTTAAAAATTGACACAAAATACCAATAAATATCATTTTTAAAGTCAAAATGGCAAGAAAACGCTCATCTCTTTAAAGGTACCATAGCGCTTGCGAAGACACTATTTGTGACCTTAAGGAAGCAGCGATGGAAATTGGTCTTTTTATTAGTGCATTAGCCATTGTTTACCTAATTCCTGGTCCCGATATGTTGCTTGTGTTGCATACCAGTAGCTCTCAGGGGCGTGGTCATGGGCTAGCCACAGCGCTAGGGCTAGGCATAGCCCGAGGGCTGCATGTGGCATTAGCAGGGTTGGGTCTAGCGGCGCTATTTACCGCCGCCCCGTGGCTATTTGATGTGGTTCGTTACTTGGGCGCAGCTTACCTGGTTTGGGTAGGTGTGCAACTTATCCGTAGTCGGCATAGCTCTGATAGTAATCATCACCAAGCATCACTCAAAGGCAGCTATTATCTAGCTTGGCGTCGAGGGCTTCTAACTAATTTGCTGAACCCGAAATCGCTGCTTTTTTGTTCGGTGTTACTGCCCCAATTTATACATACCCAGCAAGGTGCCGTCGCACTTCAGTTCACTTTACTGGGGGCGGTGCTAGTGGGGGTGGGGCTGCTCTATGATGTGCTATATGCTTGCCTGGGAGCGCAGATGCAACGCTGGTTTGCCAGCCAGCAGAAACGGCAAATATTTCAGCGATGGGTGTTTGGAACGCTGCTTATTGGCTTTGCGCTGCGGTTAGCCGCTTAAAATTGCTATCCTAGTGTAATAAAGCCCCGCAAGCAGACGCAGGACTTGGCCGCCAAGATGAATGAGGCTGATTAGGGAGGGAGGTTAGTTATTTTAGTCATTTCCTTAATCGCCTGGGCCACACTCCATACAGTGCTCAGTAATGGCAGGCCCTTGTTGGAGATTTGCTTGTAAATCGCGCAACCCTGACCTTAAACCCTCTTCAAGTACCGGATGGTAAAAGGGCATAGCGAGCATCTGGCTGACGGTTAGCTTTTGCTCCAGTGCCCAGGCAAGCAAATGGGCTATGTGCTCAACCTGGGGCCCGAATAGCTCCGCGCCTAAAAACTGTCCGCTGCCGTGCTCCGCATATAGCTCGAAATAACCTTTATGTTCCCCCATGACCAGTGCACGGCCTTGATCAGCAAAGGAAACTCCGCCTTCAGCTATGCAGCCGCAGCCGCCATAACGAGTGTCTAACGTAGCGCGACTCTCACCCACAATTGCCATCTGGGGTTCGGTAAATACAATCGCCAGGGGGACGTTACGCTGACCCACTTGCACATCATCCAAATGAGCGGCATTTCGTCCTGCGATTTTGCCTTCTGTGATGGCTTCGTGCAGTAGCGGTACCGACTGATTTGCATCACCTGCGATAAAAATATGGCTTGGTGTGTTTTGTGTACTTAGGCATTGCAAAGTAAAGCGATTAAATTCAGGTACGCCGTGTTTATTCAGCTTGAGTCCGGCCTGCTCGATGGCTAGCTGATCCACGTTTGGCCGACGCCCTGTTGCGGCCAGGACATACTCGAATGTTTCGGTGAGTTTTTGCCCCCGGTCACGTTCGAAAAACGTAATGGCAACGGCGTTATCGGTATGTTCAATCTTGTCGAGATTGGCATCAGGATCCAGATACAGCTCGCGATTGAATGTCTCGTCCGCCAGTTGCCGGAGTTTTTCAGATTGAAAAGGCCCAATCGCACCCCCCACGCCAAACGTACGAGTTCTCACACCTAATCGGCTAAGCGCTTGACCAAGCTCCATGCCAATAACGCCAGGACCGATCACAGCGACTGATGCAGGCAACGTTTCCCAGTTGAACACGTCATCATTAATGATTAACCGATCGCCGGCGCCTTCCAGCAGCTTTGGCCATGTGGGCCGCGAACCCGTGGCAATGATGATGGCCTCGGCGGTAAGCCGGGTATGCTCATCTATGACCAATGTATGTGGATCAATAAAACGCGCGTGGCCACTCAGCAGGTTGGATTCAGGAATCGTTTTCATCGATTTCAGTACATTACTGACGAAGCGATCGCGCTCATGTTTGACTCTTGCCATAACAGCTTCGCCATCGATCACTACCTGATTGGCAGTGACACCAAACATCTCCGCTTTGCGCGCATTGTGTGCTGCATTGGCAGCGGCGATGAGTAGCTTAGAGGGCATGCAACCCACTCGGGCGCAGGTCGTGCCATAGGTTCCTGCTTCTATTAGTACTACCTCGTCGGTATGCTTGCGTGCAGCGTGCCACGCGCTAAGGCCAGCGCTACCTGCACCAATAATGGCTATCTTGGCGTGTCGCTGTTGCATGACGTTGTCTCCTCTCGTTGTGTTGGCAAGAGTGGTGAGTTGGCTTCGGCGGGATGGGCCAGTGCCTGCCAAGCATCAAAAGTCGTAAAAAACACCTGCCCGGTTAGCTCGCGACAGAAGTCAGTGTGTTGTAACCGATCCATCACTGGCCCTTTTACTTCCGCTAGGTGCAGCTTGGCACCTGAATCGTTTAGTCGCGCGTTGATCGCCTCTAGGCTTTCGAGCGCAGACGCATCAATCACGTTAACTGCTTGGCAAGTCAGCACAATATGCTTAAGCGAGGGTGAGCGGGCGGCCAAGGCCATGACGGTGTCTTCCAAATAACGGGCATTGGCGAAGTATAGGCTTTCATCGATGCGCAGCATCGCAACGTTCTCATCGGTTTCGACCTGATGGCGCTTGACGTTACGAAAGTGCTCGGTGCCCGGCACGCGGCCAATCACCGCGCTGTGGGGCTGGCTGGTACGGTATAGATGCAGCCCAAGCGAGAGCACTACGCCGCTTATAATGCCTAGCTCCACGCTGTGCAGCAGAGTGAGCAGTAGGGTGGCCACCATGGCCAAGCCATCGCTACGGGAGTATTGCCAAGTACGTTTCACCGCCGGTAGGTCAATCAGCGTGCCGACCGCCACAATAATGGTAGCTGCCAGGGTCGCTGTGGGTAAGAATGCCAGTAGGTCGGTTAGCAGTAGTGTGGAAAGCATAATGCCCAGCGCCGTGAATGCTCCGGCCAGCGGTGTTGCCGCGCCTGCTTCAAAGTTGACTACCGAGCGGGAAAAACCGCCAGACACCGGCGAGCCGCCGCTGATACCAGCGCCCAGATTAGCCATGCCTAGTGCCATTAACTCTTGATTAGGATCTATACGCTGGCGGCGCTTGGCAGCCAGTGTTTGCGCCACCGATACCGATTCCACAAAGCCCACCAGGCTAATCAGCAGTGCTGCGGGTAATAGGCTAAGCCACAGCGATTGATCCAGGTTGGGCAGTGCAAGGGCAGGTAGACCGCTGGGTACCGCACCAACTAGTGCTACTCCACGCTGCTCTAGGTTTAGCCCCCAGGCCAGAAATGTGGTGACAATCACCGCCGAGATCGGAGCGGCTTTCACGATGAGCCCGGCAATGCTGGCAGAAACGCCGATAGCCGTCAGCCACGTATTTAACCGCTTGCGGCACATTAGCAGAAAGCTCCACACTCCTAGTCCGATCAGCAGTGTCGTTATATTGACCTGCTGCCACTGGCTCAGTAGCGCCCCTATAAGGTCAATGACGTTATGGCCAGATGCTTCTACGCCGAGTATATGTCTAAGCTGGCTAATCGCAATCAGTATGCCCGAAGCCGTTATAAATCCCGAAATTACCGGATGGCTCAAGAAATTAACTAAAAAACCCAGCCGCAGCACACCCATGGCGATCAATATCAGACCTGAAAGCGCCGCCAACACCAACGCTGCCCCAATGTATTCCGGGCTGCCAGGGGAAGCAAAATTACTCAGCGCCGAAGCGGTCATTAGTGCCGCTACGGCGACAGGCCCCACCGCTAAGCTAGCGCTGGTACCAAAAATGGCATACAGAACCAGTGGCAGCATGCTGGCATAGAGGCCCATTTCCGGCGGTAGCCCCGCCAAAAGAGCGTAGGCCAGCGCCTGCGGCACCAGCATTAGCGTAACAATTATCGCAGCCAGAGCATCCCGAGAGAGTAGCTTCCGGTTATAGCTGCGTAGCCAGCCGAACAGTGGCACCCAACGCTCAATGCTCATGTGACGTACTCGCCTGCTGATATGGCGTAATCACGACTAATGTCGTCGCACTGTTAGGTTTGTTGATCTTCGAGCCCTTGTCGGTGCTCTTCCAAATCGAAGCCTGCTGCTTTTGCAGCGTCAAATAGTTCAGCCAGGTCGCACTGCTCCGTTTGACGCTTAGCGTAGGCCCATAGATGGGTAGCCCGCTTACCGGTGCGGCAGAAAGCCAAAATAGGCCGGGGAAGTTGCTGTAACGCCTCAGCAAAGGCGGAAATATCCGCTTGGCTATAGTCACCGGGTGTGACAGGAATGTGCACCCACTGAAGGCCAATGTCTGCTGCTTTTCGACGGTAGGCGTCTTCACCCGTAAACTCAGCGCTTTCTCCAGGCTTGCAGTTACAAATAACCGTCTTGAAGCCTTTTGCTTTTACTTGCTCAAGCTCTTCTACCGTGAGCGCCGAGGTAATCTCGACATCGGTCTCTAAAGGCTGCGTTTTCATGGTCATGCTCCTTCTATCGTAGAGGTTCTGAAAATTAGTGGCTTATTAATCCCAAGCGGCGCCTTCAAGGGCATCCAGAGGAATTTTTAGGTAGCGCTTACCATTAGCTTCAGGCTCCGGCAGTCTTCCACCACGCGTGTTGACCTGTAGGGCGTGCAAAATCAGTTTGGGCATGGTCAATTCACTATCGCGCTTGTGGCGTAGAGAGAGGTAACCCGTTTCACTCATGTTGACTAAGTGTGGGTTATGTTTACGCTGCTCAGCGACCGTGCTTTCCCACTGGGGCTCGCGGTCATCGGGCATATAGTCGTGCCCGGTAAACAGCCGGGTGTTAGCGGGCAGCGATAGAATCTGTTGAATGGAGTGCCACAGTTCTTTGGCATCTCCACCGGGGAAATCCGCCCGAGCGGTACCAAAGTCTGGCTGGAATAGAGTGTCGTGCACGAAGGCCGTATCGCCAATCACATAGGTAATCGAGGCCAGCGTATGGCCGGGCGAGTAAAGTACGCGAGCATTAAGTTCACCGATGTTAAAGGTGGCGCCTTCACTAAACAGTGTGTCCCACTGGCTGCCATCGGTAGGCATTTCTGGCCAGTGATAGATCTCCTTCCAAAGTGTCTGCACTTTGGTGACATGCTGCCCAATAGCCGTGGGAGCACCTGTTTTTTCTTTCAAATAGTGTGCTGCAGAGAAGTGGTCGGCGTGTGGGTGGGTATCGAGAATCCACACCACCGACAGCCCCTCTTTTTCGATATAGGTCAGCAGTTCATCGGCGCAGTGGGTCGCGGTTGCGCCGGACTTTTCGTCAAAATCCAATACGGGGTCGATAATCGCACACTGCTTGGTAGCGGGGTCGCTCACCACGTACTGGATGCTAAAGGTACGTGGGTCAAAAAAACCGGCGACATCGGGCTTGCCTGTTCCAGTGTGCTTTGAAAGCTTAAAGGTATTCATGCGTAGTCCTCCTAAGAATTGAGGGATATCAGGGTGAGGAGCTTTCAGCATTCAAGTGTCTTTTTACAGAAGTACCAGTCGGTGTATTCATAGCCTTCTGATTGACGGGCTTCCGCATCTTGCGAGGTGTGGGGCGGTGGAACGATGACTGGCTGGCCGGGCAACCAAGCTTCTGGTGTCGCCACCCCATGCTCATCGCTTGTTTGTAAGGACTTAACCAGGCGAAGCACTTCTTCCACCGAGCGGCCGTTGGTCATCGGGTAGTACAACATGGCACGCAGTACACCCTCTGGGTCAATCACAAAAGTAGCGCGAACCGCAGCGGTGTCGCTGGCACCTGGCTGAATCATTCCGTAGGCATTTGCCACTTTCATGTTGAGATCAGCAATAATCGGGAAGGTAATTTCAACCCCGAAGTTATCTTTAATGCTGCGTGTCCAGGCGATGTGTGAGTGGATGCTATCGATGGAAAGGCCCAGCAACTCCGTGTTGACCTCTTTGAACTGTTCTTCGTAATTCGCAAATGCCGAAAATTCCGTGGTGCATACAGGGGTAAAGTCCGACGGGTGGGCGAATAAAACCAGCCATTTACCTAAATAGTCAGTGAGCGACTTTTCACCATGAGTGGTTTTCGCGGTAAAAGCCGGTGCTGGACGGTTAATTTGTGGCATTACTGGTTGGGAAGTTTCGTTGTACATGTCGAGCCCCTGAGAAGTGAGTTTTTATTTCAGGAATAAGAATAGATTATTTTGTTATTAATAGGTAATAGTACAGCATTATGGCGGTGATAGGGTGAGTGGTACTCATATTTACGTTAATCGCCGCTGAGAAAGTGAGTCGCGCCGATTGTCGAAGTCAGTTTGGGGGTACTTGCACGGCTGAACCGCATTTACCGCTGAACCATTCCTGGGCCGTGGTGGGTCGTTGACTTAATGATCCGCTGGATCTGATCCGCCTGATAAGGGCGCTATTAGCTTGATAAACGCTTTGGTATGGATTTTACGATTATCTTCCTACCCCTAGGTGGCGAAATTTAGTATTGCGCGGAGTCTCTCGCGAGGGATATCTAAAGGCAGCCTGAGGCAAAACGCTGACTCAACGAGGACCTAGCCGAACAGGAAGCGGATAGGCGTCGGCATAGCGGGGATAAATCATCAGACGTTAACAGAGGCCATATCTGCCAGTGACTTAGCAACAAGTAGGGCGAGCCTCATTGGGCGTGAGGGTGATTGTTTGGTTTTTTTAACAGCAGCTAAATTTCAACTGTTTATATAGATGAACCAGGCTTAGGTGTAAGGCTTTCCTGCTTCATTAAGAGAGGTCAGTCAGCGCTTCAGGATGTTTTTTCAGCTACTTGTAGCAGTGTACGTACATTTCCAGTAGGCACACAGTGGTTCTCAGCCGCGAAGCCTACTGGGGCTTACGTCCAGCGCTTAGCAAATTCTCCTTGAGAGAGCCCCATGCGATGGCGAATTTCTGCGGCCTTGAGTACTTCTACTTGTGTCTCGCGAGCTGCTTTGCCTTGCTTCATTTGGCCGTATGGATGCCAGCAGCGTATTGCCAAGCTCTTCACCGGTCATAAAGTCATCACTCTGCACCTTCAATCTCCTCCTCATTAATCTGTTTTAGGTCGGCAGGGGTGAGAATAGATATTTTGGGAGGCGATTGAGCGCTCCTGAACAGTTGAGCGCGTCCCCTCTGCTGACGTGAGTAACAGCACGTTATGTGCCTTTTATGCCATTGAGTCACGTTGCACCAAACGGACAAACATTAAATTATCAGTTGGTTAGATTAAGTGGCAGCATAGCCTCGGTGTGTTGAAAACCGGCATAGGTTAATAGCCTATCCAGGGTTCGGATCCCTGCCGGTAGGTTACATCCATAAATCATCCCCATTTTCGTGAGCAGACCTGGCGTAGTATCCTTACGACGCTGGTGCTACTTCGTTGGGTACAGCGAGGGGGCATATCAAAACGACAAAATTCACAACAGAGTAAAGTATGGTAAGTCGCCACAAGGTTACTATCACCGACATCGCCGAACATGTGGGCATGACCAATATGACGGTGTCGCGTGCCTTGAATAATCCTGACAAGGTGAAAGTAGCGACTCGGGAGAAGATCCTAGCCGCTGCGAAGGAGTTGGGGTATGTCCCTAATGCTTTCGCTAGCCATCTTCGGAGTCGTAAGAACCGGCTGATTGGCCTAGTCACAGCAAGCGTGGATAATCCCTTTTATAGCGAGGTGATCAAGGCAGTTTCTCGTGCGGCCGAGGAGCGTGACTACACCATCATTCTGATTGATACAGATGGCTCGCCACAGCGCGAGGAAGTGGCGATCGAAACCCTGCTCAGCTATCAGGTAGCCGGCATCATCCTTTCGCCCGTCTCCGACGCTGCCGCCTATCGCCCCGCTTACCTTGATCGCTTGCGTGCTACCCGCTTACCAGTGGTTATGCTGGATCGTACCTTGAACGTATCCGACTTCAGCCGTGTGGTACTGGACAACCGTCTTGCCGGGAGTCTGCTTGGTGAACTGCTTGTGAAGAAGGACATCCGCCGGGTGCTTGCGTTGACGGGGCCGCGTGACTCGCGGATCACCCAAGACCGGCTGATCGGCCTGAAGACAGCCTTTGACGTGGCGGGCGTCTCCTTAGTGGTGGAGCAGCGCCCCGGGGACTACACCTTGCAACCGGCCTATCGCGATATGGCCGATTACCTACGTCAGGGCAAACTCCCCGAAGCCGTGTTTGGGTTCAATCAGCTGATTACTTTGGGCGCCATGCGTGCCCTGCATGATGCACGTGTGTCTCGGGACGATGTGATGGTATTGGGGGTCGACCGTTTGCCTTATGCTGATATCTTCGAGGTGTCAGTGCCTTGTGCTGCGCATGACACCTACCGGTTAGGGCACGAGGCATTTCACATACTCTTTGAACAGATTGAGGATCCCATGGCCGCCAGCCGTGAGGTCGTGATCTCCGCCACACTTATATCCTCCGGCGGTAACTGACTAGTCATCAGCTTTCGTCTTGCATCATACCCTCGGAGAGCACGAAGCGGTCGCGGTTGGCCCATAGCGGGTTGGCCGGACTTGGCGTAAGGATTCCCAATCGGCGGCTAGTTGCAGTTCAGGTTACGAGCTTAGAGAGTCGCCAAACGGTCGGCGATCAGTTCCTCCAGGCGTTCCTGATCATCGGCGAAGCGCCGTATCCCCTCGGCCAGTTTGTCATTGGCCATGGCATCCTTGTTGTGATCCCAACGGAAGGCGGACTCTGAGAGTGGAGTAGGACGAGGGCCACCGTTGCGTGTCATTAACACCTTGGGTTCCACCGCTCCCGTTGCGGTAGCGAGTTCCTCAAGCAGCGTAGGTGTGATGGTTAGTCGGGGACAGCCGGCGAGTGCCAGCACCTGGTCGACAGTGCGAAAGCTCGCGCCCATCACCACGGTGTCGAAGCCGCCCTGGCTGACCCGTTCGCAGACGCCGCGTACGAATTGCACCCCAGGGTCGTTCTCGGGGGGGAAATTCTGGCCAGTCTCCTTTTTGTACCAGTCAGTGACACGGCCGACGAACGGTGAGACGAGGAAAACGCCAGCATCGAAACAAGCTTTGGCCTGGGCGTCGCTGAACAGCAGCGTCAGGTTGCAGTTGATGCCCTCTTTCTCCAGCACCTCGGCGGCGCAGATGCCTTCCCAGGTTGATGCCAGCTTGATCAGCACTCGATCCTTGGACACGCCGCGTTGCTCGTAGAGCTCGATCAGCTCGTGGGCCTTGCGTATGCTGGCCTGGGTGTCGAAGGACAACTTGGCGGCTACCTCGGTGGAAACACGGCCGGGCACCAGTTTGGCGATCTCGCTGCCCATGGCCACGGCAAGGCGATCTACGGCATGCGCTTCTCGCCGGCCGTTATCCTCGGACTTGACCGCCGCGAGTTCCTGATCGATCAGTGCTTGGTAGGCCGGCAGATCGAAAGCCTTGAGGATTAGCGAGGGATTGGTGGTGGCATCATGGGGTTGATAGCGTTTGATGGCGTCAAGGTCGCCGGTGTCTGCGACCACCATGGAGTGCTGACGAAGGGCGTCGAGTCGTTGGGTCATGAAGTATCTTCCTCGAATAAGTGGTCGGTTATGTAAGGCATAGGGATGGGTGTTCAGCCGTAATGATTGGCCAAGGCCTGACAGTAATGGGCATAGGCCTGGTCATAGGCAGCGGCGCGGTCGGGCTCGGGGTTCTCGTCAAGAGGCTCTGAGCACCACAGTCCACACCGATATACATGTCAGGTTCCTTTTAGGGGCTAGTGAGATGTGAAACCACCATCGACCGGCAGGCAGGCTCCGCTGATCATCGACGCGGCCGGGCTGAGAAGGAAGGCAACCGGAAGGGCGACTTCCCTGGGAGTGGCAAAGCGCCCTAGGGGAATGGCGGCCAGCATCGGGTTGCGCTTGGCGGGATCGGCCCAGGCACGTTCGGCCATGGGGGTCAGGGTCACCGTCGGGTTGACACTGTTGACGCGGATGCCTTTGGAACCCAGCTCGAGGCACAGCACACGAGTCATGGCATCCATGGCTGCTTTAGACGCGCAATAGCCTAGGTGGCCGGGCAGAGCGGCCATGGATGCTTGGCTTGAGACGTTGACAATGCTGCCCTGACGGCCGTGCGCGATCATGTGGCGAGCCGCTTCCCGTGCCACCACGGCACTGGCAGTGACGTTCGTGTTCATAATGTTCTCGATATCCTTCGCCTTGAAATCCAAGACATCGTCGAGGATCGAGATACCGGCACAATTGACCAGGCCATCGAGGACGGGCATCTCGACGAAGGCCGCGACAACTGCGGCCTCATCGGTGATGTCGACGGCCAGGGTGCGTGCCCCCAGCTCTTTCTCGAGTTTGGCTAGCTGATCCCGGTTGCGACCAAACAGCACCAGTTCGGCACCGAGTTCAGCCAGAGACCGCGCGATATCGAGGCCGATGCCGCTGGTCGCTCCCGTAACGAGGATGCGTTGGTTGTGGAGTTCGAAGTTCATGATGTGGCGTCACTCGCTCGATTTGGGATTGGCATTTAGCCGATGCATGATCGGCATGAGCAGGGTCTCAGGGAGTTCGTTTGCGGCTAATGTAGATCGCCAACAGGATAATCAGGCCCTTGATAACGTTTTGAAGGTAGGGCGATACCCCCATCAGGTTAAGGCCGTTGTTGAGCACGCCAAGCAGCATGGCGCCTACCAGTGTGCCTAGAATCATTCCTCGCCCACCGGTGATAGCGGCGCCGCCCAGTACTACGGCGGCGATGGCGTCGAGCTCGAAGCCGATCCCGGCGTTGGGTTGGCCGCTCATCAACCGAGAGGTCAAGATCAACCCGGCAATGGCCGCAGTCGTGCCACTCAGGGTGTAGACCAGCAACTTGTAGCGGGACACTCGGATACCGGATAGCCGAGTCGCTTCCTCATTGCCGCCAATGGCATACAGGTAGCGTCCGGTCGCAGTATGGTGAAGCAGCAAAAAGCCGAGTGCGTAGACGCTGATCATGATCAGTATCGGGGTTTCGATGCCGGCCAAGCTGCCGCGACCGAAGAAGGCAAATTCCGGGGGGAGGCCGGAAATTGGGTAGCCTCCGGTGTATATCAAGCCAAGCCCGCGGGCAATCCCCATGGTGGCCAAAGTGACGATGATGGGTGGCATGCCGGCAAAAGCAACAAAAAAGCCATTGAAAGCTCCGAAGCCTGCACCTACCAATACGCCTAGCAGGATGGCTAGCGACGGAGGAACCCCCGCCACCATCAGCCCAGCCATTACTGTTCCCGACAAGGCCATTACCGGGCCCACGGAGAGGTCGATGCCGCCGGTGAGAATAGCTAGGCTCATCCCCACAGCTATGATGGCGATGATCGAGGTCTGACGCACCAGATTGGCTTGGTTGCTTATGGTTAGAAAGTTGTCGTTGATGGTCGACATGGCAATGAAAACGACGATGAAACCGATCAGCGGGTAGAAGATTGGAGTACGGCGCCAACTGGCCAGCCGCATCTTGAGGGACTGGTGGGTGTTGCCGGGTATTGAGTCGAGCTGGCTCATGAGCTGAGTCCCCCCGTGGCGTGATGCATGATGGATTGTGAATTGAGATCGTTGCCTTGCAGTTCGGCGGCGATCTGTCCCTGGTAGAAGACCGCTGCGCGATCGCATAGGCCAAGAATTTCCGGGAGTTCGGACGAAATCATGATGATCGACACGCCTCGGGCAGTGAGCTCTTTCATTAAGGCGTAGATCTCTGACTTGGCGCCGACGTCAATGCCGCGGGTGGGCTCATCGAAGATCAGCACCTTACACTGGTGGCCCAGCCAGCGGGCGATAACAACCTTCTGCTGGTTGCCGCCGCTGAGATTGCCCACTGGGGTTTCGGGGCTGGGAGCCTTGACGCGGACTGCCTTCATCAGATCGGCGGCAGTACTGGACTCTTGGCGGCGCTTGATCAGTGGCAAAGCACTCTGAAATTGTGTCAGATTGTTCAGGGTGATGTTTTCGCGACAAGAGAACGGTAGGATCAATCCCTGGATCTTTCGGCTTTCCGGTAGAAGGCCGATCCCCTGCTTCAGGGCGGTGGCGGGGTGTAGGAGTTTAGTTGGCTTGCCCTCCATAAGGATTTTGGCATGCACGGGGCGCGTCGCACCGATCAGCCCCATAGCCAGTTCTGTGCGACCCGACCCCACTAAGCCAGCAAAGCCGAGGATCTCGCCGCGGTAGAGCTTCAATGAGTGTTCGGGGCCATTGACATCAAGGCGCAGGGATTCAATGTCTAATACCACATCGTTATAATCGGCATCGCTACGCTGTTCGGGATAAAGATTCTCAACACGGCGGCCGACCATTTTCTCGATTAGGTCGTCGGGGGTAGTCGAGACGACGTCGCAGTCGTCGACCTTCTCACCGTCACGCATCACGGTGACACGATCACAGATGGTGAATATCTCTTCCATGTGGTGTGATATGAATACCATGCCGACCTGTTGCTCGCGCAGTTTGCGCATGATGGTGAACAGGTGATCTGCTTCGCTAGGCGTGAGGGTTGCTGTCGGCTCGTCGAGGATCAGGATGCGCGCTTTCAGTGACAGGGCCTTGGCGATCTCGATGAACTGCTGGTCGGCGACACTCAAGTCGGCGATGGGGCGGTCTAAGGGGATCGAGACCTTGAGGCGGTCTAGCAGGTGCTGCGCCTCGGCGATCATGCTGCGCCGGTCTCGCAGCCCGAATCTGTTACGCAATTCACGCCCAAGGAATATATTATCCACGGCGTCCAGGTCGGGGATCAGGCTGAATTCCTGGAAGATGATACCGATGCCCGCGTTGAGGGCGTCTTGGTAGCCATGGAAATTGCATACCTCGCCATTGATGTTGATCTCACCTTCATCTTGTCGGTAGATGCCGCAGAGAATTTTCATCAGAGTCGACTTGCCGGCCCCGTTTTCGCCAAGCAGAGCATGCACCTCGCCAGCATGGACATCGAGCGATACATCCGTGAGGGCCCTCACCCCGGGAAATGACTTCGAGATGTGTCTCAGGGAAAGTAATGGAGTCATAGGGATACCCTCGTGTGCCGCCCGTAGGGGCAGCACACGTCATCATCGTCGGTGGGAGAGGTTACCAGCTAAAGTCAGCGGCCTTGTCGCGGTCGATCAGTTGTACGTCGATGGGAATTTCCGCGGGCGCAGTTTCTGCACCCCAGTGCTTAGCCAGCGCCAGGCCGAGCCCTACACGCACCATGTCTGCGGGATATTGCGCTGAGGTGGCGATGAACGCGGAATCAGCCTTCTGGATCTCTGCAACTGCCTCGGGATGACCATCGACGCTGACCAGCTTGATGTCCTGACCACTGGCCTCAATGGCTATCAGAGCGCCCAGCGCGCCGATATCGTTGACGCTGAAGAGACCATTTAGATCCGGGTTTGCCTGGATGATGTTCTCGGTGACTGTCATCGCATGGGTACGCTCCTGACGGCCATTCTGTTTGGTTACGATCTCGATGCCATCGTACTCATTAAGCGCGTCGGAGCAGCCTTCAATACGTTGCAGGATCGGCACAACCGGAATGCCATCCAGTAGGGCTACCTGACCTTCACCATCGAGTTGTTGGGCGAGGTATTCGCAGGCTAAGTAGCCGGCGTCATAGTTCTTGGAACCCACGAAGCCATCCACTGGGCCCTCTGCCTGGGCATCGATCGCGACCGTGGTGACGCCTGCTTCTCGGGCAGACAACACCGCCGTTTCAACCCCGACGGAGTCGGCAGGGTTGAGCAGCAGGATATCGATGCCACGTTGGATCATGTCCTCTACGTCGCTGACCTGCTTGGAGACATCATGGCGTGCATCGGTGACAATCACCTCAGCCCCCAGGCTCTCTGCGGCGGTCTCGAGTGCCTCCTGCATGGTCACAAAATACTCGTTGTTGAGCTCCTGGAAGGACATGCCGATTGTCAGAGTATGCTCATCGGCTGCTGCGGTTCCTGCTACAAAGGCGGCTGCGCAGGCGGCGACAAGAGCCGTTTTGCGAAAATTTGCGGTGATCTTATTAATTTTCATTGTTAACTCCGTGATTGTTATTGTTTCTCTTAAAGGTTTTTCAATGTTGACAAAGCTCTTAATGTTAACGTCAACAATTTGAAGACTATGTGCCCTTTAGAGGTTGGTCAACGGTCATACGACCAATGTCTATTCCTCTAGGATTTTACAAATGATCAAAGCGTTCATGCGAAGTGTTTATTCAAAACTGTAAGAGGTTGTAAGGCTGGTTGATCTGATTAAGCTAAAGAAACACTTTAATAGTTGCTGGATTGAATACTTCTTACATATCAAAGTTGCTAGGCAAAACAACCATATCTCGGATGGTTACATTTCGGGGGCGAGTAAGCATGAACATAATCGCATCAGATACATCCGTTGGTTCTATAATGCTGCCGGATTCTTTTGCCTTGCGCAGATTTTCTTCTGGCCAATCGGCGAGCAACGCACTATTTACAGGCCCAGGAGAGACTGACGCCATGCGAATACCGTGCTTGTTGATCTGACGACGAGTAGTCTGAACGAAACTGTTGATGGCCCACTTGGAGGAAGCATAGACTGGCTCCCAGGGAACCGGGAAGTGCCCCGCAACGGAGCTTGTCACCATAATATCGCCCGTGCGACGTTCGATCATGTAGGGTAAGACGTTATGGACATTTTTAATCACCACATTAACATTGAGGTTCAGCATTCTGTCGATGGCGGCAGGGGAGGTGTCGATCAAATCGCCGCCGATATAACTCCCGGCATTAGCATGAAAGATATCTAACTGTCCCGCCTTCTTTAAGATTTGTGAGAGGAGAGTGTCGCAGTCTTGTGGGTCAAGTAGGTCAATAACTAGGGGAAATGCAGCTTCGCCAAGTTCTTCACAGATGGTTTTCAGCGCAGCCTCATCTCTATCAATCATGACCACTTTGGCACCAGCGTCAATCATGGCCTTGGTAGTGGCAAGCCCTATGCCTGATGCTGCGCCAGTAACGGCAGCAACTTTTCCAGTGAGTTCATTGGTCATCTTATAATCTCCTATATTCAGGTTCCTCGATTGACGAGGCCGTTTGGTTTCTGGAGTGGCTTGTGAATGATCCCGAGGTGTATCTGATGAGCACGGTCTACTTTTGTGCTTACTCGTCTCTGGTTCATCTCCAAGGCGCATGCCTAGTGGACTGAAATCCTTTATGTTGACGTCAACATTTATAAAGCTATTCTCTATTTGAAAACGAATCAATGGGATTAAGACCAATGTCTAGGCTTTGGTATTTTGAAGAGGTGGAGCTAATCAATGACCCGAGAGTTGCCGTTGATCAGCATATGTCGATGTTTTTCTATGGGTGGGCGGTGCGGCAATTACCACTGTAACGGGCACTGGCGTGGCTTCCTATTCCCGAGCAAGCGTCCGAGGGCTGATGCAATCAGCTGTCATTCATGCGGTTGAATGAGTGCTTGGTAATCCGCCTTGGGCAGTGCCTGCAGGTTCATATACGACACGTGAACGGCCATTTCTGTCAGTGTGAATGTCGCCAGCTCATCAATGAGAGAAAGGGCAAGGTCGTAGCTGGAGAGGCTGGTGGCAATCCCCGGTGTCCAGTGGTGAGCTTTGATGGCGCGGGCTATTAGTACGTCTCGATCAGCGTCGAGGGGGAACGCAGCGCCCCGGTAGGCGTCACGCCAGTGGTCGCAATAACAAGCAACGACAAACTCTCGGAAAGTGTTAACCAGCATTTTGTGCAGTGCTCCGAGGTTTTCGACGCCCGACTCTGGCAGGTGGCTGTATTCCCGCTGCATCTGCTCGAGCTGATCCCAACGCTTGTGGTAGGCGGCCTTGTCCAACGCTTTCCCCTTATCCCTAGTTTAGAAGCCACCAATATAGCGATATTGGGTGACTTTGCTCAATTCTTCTTTGGCCTGAGGCTGGGCTTTCTATTTCTGGGAATTGCTATGATAAAGGCTCCGCCTATTCACCAATATCACATGGGAAGTAATGCAATGCTCCCCAAGCGATGGAGGGTAATGTTCGTTTTAAATCAAGCTCTAAGTGATCAGCTTCAATAAGCGTTCCCACTTGTTGAGAACAACCACTCCTTTTGTGCGCCCGAGCTGCACACAGGTATCGTTAAAAGCAGGCCTACGAAGGCCTTCTATATCGGGGAAGTCGATCAAAGCGATCCTGCACGTTTCACATTCGTATTCTTCAAAGCTGTAAGCAGCTTTCTTCATGTAGAGCTTCTGAAAGCGTCTCCTTGCCTTGCGACATTGAGCTGCGTGCTTTTTGGGATCTATTACAAAATCCAGCATGGTACTTACTGCAACAATGACACCACTGGTAGCGGTCAAAACCGTGTGCTCAGTGATGACTCCTGCAAAAGCAGCACTACCGCCAAAAAGACTGGTGAACGTGAACACGTTGGCCATCCTGCTAAAAAGTCTTTGCTGCAGTTGCATGTACCTAACCATGTAACAGGTGCCATCAATAGCCTCCTCGAACGACATTGGGTCGTGCCTTTCAGGAATACTGGGAAGGCTTACATCTTTCATGTCATTAAATCCCTACTAGGAGCGTATGCAGACTTCGTCTTCAGGAAAGTCTGGATCATCAGGAAAACGAGGTTCTGGTCTGGGAATCCTGATCGGTGGAACACATGGGATTTGGCCCGGTGGATCCCATTCTCCTGCTTGGCATTTTTTTTGAAATATCATCGTGTCTCTCCGTTACAGAATGTTAAGGAGGGAATGATCATTTCTAGTTTAGGACTGGTTTTAAAAAACCGCCTAATGTTTGTGGCCGGCGGTGCTCTATGACCGAGAAAGGTGGGCAGCAGGCGCGTCGTGCCGCGTTATTGTGCCAAAACGTGAGATTCGGTTTGTACCTCGATTGCCGCCGCCGTCAGGCAAAGGCGCTTGAATACCGGCAACTGCCCGATGGTACCCACAGCCCAGAGGATTGCGCTGATTTCACCCGTCATTCGTGTCGCATCCAAAGCCGCGCCGAGCTGGATCATAACGACACGGCGCGGGCCATGCTGGAACGGGTCGTCGCTGACTACCAGCGTTGGGAGCGCCAGCAACGAATGCTCGACCAGATCGCTGGGGGGATGGCGTGAAGGAGGAAGGGTTTGGGAGGTGATTTATCATCGTTTTGTGGATTGGGAACTCGATCAGGAGCTAGGGCTATGAGCTTGATTCAAAAGCACGGCCAGAACATGGATGGAAGAGATTTTATTGTTGGTGACATTCATGGGCAGTACGACCTGCTGCTTGAGTCCATGGCGCGCGTTGACTTCGATAAGTCAAAGGATCGGTTATTTTGTGTAGGTGACTTGATCGACCGGGGGATAGATTCTTTCGAGTGCTTATCGCTAGCCTTTGAGCCTTGGTTTTTTGGCGTGCGTGGCAATCATGAGATGTTGGCCATTGATGCGCTTGAGTATGGTGGAGACGCGGAATACCTTTGGATGATCAACGGCGGCACCTGGGCGATAACTGAGAATATGATCGAAGTCCGGCAAATTCTTCGTGAGGCGCTGAAGTATCTACCTTACGCCCGCCAGATAGATGTTTTGGGGCAGCAGGTGGGCATCGTTCATGCCGAGCCGCCTGCGGACTGGTCGCAGGTTGAGATGGCGGATGATGCAGGCAAAGTGGAAATGGTATGGGGCCGGACTCGTATAAAGCGTAGGGACACGACGCCAGTGGTCGGCATCGATGCTGTAGTGGTTGGGCACACCATTGTTGAGCAGCCTACTTGGCTGGGCAATGTGTTCTATATCGACACCGGTGCCTTTAATACGGGCCGGTTGACGTTGATCAATGCCCGGGAGGTGTTGGCATGAGCTGGCGCCAGCAAACCACTGCCAAAAAGCTACGCCGTCCTCGAGCGCTGACCAAAAACGGCGCGCCCCGGGCAAAGCCTGTTGATTGGGAAGGGCAGGAGCAAGCCGTTCTGATCCGTTGGCTGTATGGCGAGAAGATGCGCGGCCATCCGGTGGGTGAGTTGTTTGATGCCACCTTCCATATGCCCAACGGCGGCCACTGCAATAAGAAAACCGCCAGCGATTTCAAACGCCAGGGCGTAAAGGCAGGCGTTAGCGATCTCCCCATTCGTCAAGCCCGCGGCGGTTGGCTTGGCTTGTACCTGGAGTTCAAGGCCACCCCGCCCAAGGATGCGCCGCTAGCCGATAGCCAATTCAAGTGGCTGGAAGATAGCGAATATGAGGGCTATTGCGCCGTGCTGGCGCTAGGGTTTGAGGAGGCAAAGGCGGTACTCAGGGAATACGCCAGTTGGCCACGCACGCAAATAGCCAGCGAGCGGCTGGCGCTGGAGAGTGGTGCCGAGTGGAGGAATGGGTGAAGGCCATGGCAGTTAAGAAAAAGGGAAGCACGATGCGCGATATGTTTGAGCGAATGCCAATGGCTAGGCTGCGTAAGATCGCAAGAGAATCACATGAAGGCCACGATCCGGAGGCGGCACGGATATTTGTTAACCGTGTGCTCGATATGGAAGTAGAGCGGCGCACCTGGTACGCCCATGAAAATCCTGGGTATCAACCTTTTAGCTCTGCGGCCAAACTGGGCGAACAACCTGGTGGAGGAACAGCCGCGGCCGACCCTCTGGCGATTACCTATGATCGCGGTATACGTATTCATTCTGGTCACGAATTTGCCAAAGCGTGGCTTGAGGCAGCTCGCTTGCGCCCACGCACTCGCTTAGTGGTGCTGATTCGTGCTGCCAAGCTTTACCCGATGTCCTCGCAGCAGGGCACTATGGGCAAAAAGCTATGATTTCATTGCCCAGCATCTGCCGATCTATTCGCGGATGCTGCAAATGGGGTCGCTATCCACAATGGCAGAGATCAAGCAGGTTGAGGTGGCGCGGGTCACTGAGAAAGGGACGTACAGGCGTTCGCGCAATGAGCATAAGAGCGTCCCGATCTATAAGAACGGTCAGGCGGTGAAGGATGCTGCTAAGCAGACTAGGGTCGAGCTTCTTTTGCTAGCACAGCTATAAATTGCGTAACTATTAGAGCCGTTGGGGCGGTCGGTCAGGCGAAAAGGTTAAGTAAATAGCAAACTCCCTCCATCTTAGTTAATCTTAACCCTGCATAATGATATAAAAACAGGGGAACAATTGATGAACGTTGGATTAATAATTGCTATTACGCTGCTTCTTCTGGCTCTTTTAGGTTGGCCACTTTTTGGGGTGGCCTCACTGAAAAATAAGAAAAAAAATAAAGCTATTGCCAGTTTGGAGAAAACGCTAGCCACTAAGGATGAGGAAATATCCAGCCTGAGGGAGAAGGCTGAAAGCCTACAAAAATACCAAGCTATTGAAGATGCTGAAGCGGAAGCCATAAGACTGATTCTTGATGCCAAAAAAGAAGCAGGTCGATTGTGGCAGGTATCAGACGACGAGTGTAAACGGCTCCTGAGTGAATCACGAAGTGCTCGTGAGAAAGCAGATTTTGATGCTGTAAGTACGCGAAGAAGAGCGGGCGAACAGTCAGACAAGATAATCGCTGAGGCACGGGAAGAAGCAAAAGCGATACGTGAGCGGGCTAAGAGTGCTGACGGTAAGGCTCAGGAAGTGCTTTCAGGAGCGCATGATCGTGCTGACGAAATTATTGCAAATGCTCGTAAGCAGGCTGAGGAAACCGCCGGTAATGCACTTAAAGCAGTAGAGAACGCGAAGCTTTATGAACGCACGGCTCAGGCCATGAAGAATATCATCGAGGGCTATCACGACGACTATATAGTGCCTAATGCCAGCCTGCTTGATGATCTGGCAGAAGATTTTTCTCACAAAGAGGCTGGGCAGCGGCTGAAGCAGGTTCGCAAACAAAGTGCAGACATGGCGAAAAATGGCCGCGCTGGGGACTGTGACTATGTTGAGCGTATCCGCCGCGAGTACGCCATTCATTTTGCTGTCGATGCCTTTAATGGGAAAGTAGATTCAATACTTTCCAAGGTGAAGCATGACAATTACGGAAAGCTTCGGCAGGGGATAATGGATGCCTTTGCATTAGTGAATCACAACGGAAAACCTTTTAAAGACGCTCGTATAACCGATCTCTACCTACAAGCTAGACTTGAGGAGTTGAAATGGGCTGTCGCTGTTATGGAACTACGGCGGATTGAACTAGAAGAGCAGCGTGCCATTCGAGAGCAAATGCGTGAAGAAGAAAAAGCGCGTAGGGATTTTGAAAAAGCCATTAAGGAGGCTGAAAAAGAAGAGCGCATGCTGGCTAAGGCAATGGCCGAGGCGCGTAAACAACTTGAAAATGCTTCTGATGCTGAGCGTTCACAGTATGAAGCCCGCCTTGCAGAACTTGAAATGCAGCTAGAAGCTGCTGAATCTAAAGAGCAGCGTGCTATCTCGATGGCTCAACAGACGAGGCGCGGACATGTGTACATTATCTCTAATGTAGGCTCTTTCGGAGAAAGCGTTTTCAAAATAGGTATGACTCGGCGCTTAGAGCCGCTTGACCGTGTGCGTGAACTGGGTGATGCAAGCGTTCCTTTCTCTTTTGATGTGCATGCTATGATCTTCTCTGAGGATGCACCTACGCTTGAGCGGGAGCTTCATAAGCACTTTGCGGCCCACCAGGTGAATCGCCTTAACGCGCGTAAAGAGTTCTTCAATGTTCCGCTTACCCAGGTGCGCGAAGTTGTGGATAGCCAGCAAGCCGAAGTTCATTGGACGATGAAGGCCGATGCTTGGGAGTATCGAGAGTCTCTTGCTGTTATCGAAAGCGAGAATAAAGAGCAAGCCGCTATTGCCCAACTTAGAGCTAGTACGGCATAGGAATCGAAGGGCTCTGCACGCTCAACAATCGAGTAATCAGTTTGGAGGCGTGCAACAAGGTGCGTTATTTAATTAAATACCGCATGTTGTATTAACTCCACGACTGTTCTACTGTGTTTCTAGGCTGGGGCTAAAAGACGCTAGTCGCCACACACCGTAAAGCCCTGCCGGTCGTCCGGCGGGGCTTTTGCGTTAAATATCTTTTTCACTGTATGCTTTAAGCATCCCCTCGCCGCTCTTCGCTTTACAGCAAGTATTTTGTAACTAGCTTGAAGTTTAATAAAGGAAGTTTTTTAATCCAAGAAAGACGGCTCGCTAGGATAATTGTCTTTCAGAATCGTATTGATAAGATCGAACTTAAAGTCTCGTACAGCGTGGCCTTTATTACGAAATGCTTGGAGCATAGCTGGAAGAGAGTTTTTTCCATGCTGAATGACAGTATTAACTGCCTTTACTTCGCCAGGATAGGGAGCGTTGTGGCCATATTTCTCGACTTTTTCTTTTACGGAAGTTAGAGGAATGCCGGGTGGTGAATCCCAACATACAATTACAAGCTTAATAGCGTCCAGCAGCTGGCGTGAAGCAGGGTGCAGTGGTTTCTTGTTGCTAACATCACCGTCAGTTTCTCCTCGGTCTTCTGGAGAGGTAGAGCTTTGGATTGCTTTGAGAGGATTGAAATGTGGTGGGCGCTTGGTACGGGTTAGTTCTAGAAAATGCTCTGCTGCAACTTTTCCACAGTAAAATGTGTCACTAAAAGTGCCTCCTATTTCTTTATATGAGAACAGAAAGTACCTGTCAGTTAGAGGGTCACTAGTACAGCTAAGTTTTTCCTGGCCAGGGATAATGCTGCTATAAAAAACCGGTTTAATGTCATATTTCTTAACCAATTCGACTCTTCGCTCAGGAGTCCTGCATTTGAATTTTTTAAACTGCATTGCTTCCTCTATTCTCGATTTTAGTAAGGGTGATTTTATATCATAGGTTCCTTATGGGCGCTAATTTCAACATCTAGTAAGTAGCATATCCGCATACTTTTAGATTGGTACTTACTAGTCGGCGGTTTTTCTTGCTTTCTCCTTGCGTTGCCACCTTGTGCACTTTATCCCACATGCTGGGACTTCTCTTTTCCTGAGGTCATCATGCCTGCTCTCTCGCCTGCCCATTGGTATGACGAGGCGGAACTGCTGCGCGTGGAGCCAGCACCGCCAAAGGATACACGCGCCGGCAACGTGGCCGCTTTCCTCGATACATTGGCCTTTGCCGAAGGTACGCCACGCTTTGGCAATCAGGACGGCTTCAATGTGATTGTCGGCGGCAAAACGTTCAACAACTACGACGATCACCCGCGCCAGCTTGTTTGGCTGCCTGCTTATGAGATCCACTCAAGCGCAGCAGGGCGCTACCAGTTCCTGATACGTACATGGGATGACCTGGTCGAGCGGTTCCATCTTCCCGGCTTTACGCCTGCTAGCCAAGACTTAGGCGCTGTTCACCTTATCCGCCAGTGCAAAGCACTTTCCCTGATCCATGACGGCCGTATCCGTGACGCCATCCGCGCTTGCCGCAAAATCTGGGCGAGCCAGCCAGGTGCTGGCTACAGATGAGCTGCTGAGTGTTTATGAAGCGGCTGGCGGCATTTCCATCGATTAACTGACGAGGCCCGCCCGAGAGGTGCGCCATGAATCCAAGGCGAAAAGAGAAACGCCCTATGAATGGCAGAGACCCCAACTTCTGGCAAGGGCTGCTGGACTTCTTGCCCATCACTTGGGTGGCCATCCTGACGTTCACTATGGGATTTATTCGTGGTGTCCACGAGGGCGGCAGCTTAAAGAAGTCGCTGCTTGGCGCGGTGATGTGCACGCTTTTGGCAACGCCGCTGTTTCCCCGTCTTTCTATGGATAGCTGAGTCTCTGGGCTGGCCAACAATTATTGCCTTCCCGCCGTGTGTACGTTACGTCGAGATGGCTCGGGCTTAGAGAGCACGGCGACTCGATCCTTAAGTTGTGGCCCTATCGATGTCGGAGTTGTTAGCTGATTAATGCTGTCTTTGAATATGCAGTAAGTCCATGACCGTTTCTGGCTGATACAGAGCAGCCAGGCAGGACTGCTGCCTGACTGCCATGCACAACCTTCGTCAATAAATCTGTGGGATTACTTTCATAGCGTTGTTAATTCTGACGCCCTTTTTTTAGTATTTTCCAGGCCTGGGTGAATAACACCATCAACAGTAGTGCGATGATTCCCTGCGAAATAGGACGAGTAAATAGGGATCCCCAGTTATCCTGAGAAATCAGCATAGCCAAACGTAAGTTTTGTTCCGCCATTGGACCTAACAGTACTCCCAGCACTACAGGTGCAAGCGGGAAGGCTAGTCGATGGAGTAAATAACCGAGCAACCCAAAGGCTAGCATTACATAGAGGTCTGTCATGTTCCCTTTGACGGTGTAAACACCCACGGCCATGAGTACCAACGTCGTTGGTACCAAGAGTGCGGTGGGCATGCGCAAGACCTGTGCGAATAGGCGGGTGGCCACCATGCCGCCTAGTAACAGCAGTAGCATCGCAGTAAACAGCATTTGCCACATGAAACCGAAGACCACATCAGGCGACTTCGTAAACAGTTGTGGGCCGGGCTGAAGTCCATGAATCATCAGCGCGCCGAGCACTAAGGCCGCAACCAAATTGCCAGGAATCCCTAATGTTAGGGATGGAATCATTGCAGAAGCATTGTCTGCACTGTTACCTGATTCAGCTGCTGCAACCCCCACAGGATTGCCCGTGCCGAAAGATTCGGGGTTCGTGGACTTGCGCTTCGCTTCGTTATAACTCAGCAATGCTGCCAGATTGCCACCGGCACCTGGCAAGATACCTACACTAACGCCTATCAGCGACGAGCGAGTCCAAGTGCGCCAGTGCTGACGTATCAGTCCGAGTGCGTTGCCGCTAGCATCAACCTTGAAGCTTCCTGCATCATAGTAAGTCGCGTTGCTTTTCTCCGCCATCTCCAGCACTGGCGGTATCGCGTAGAGGCCGATGAGTACAATGATCAGGTCGAACCCCCCACTTAAATAAAGCGAATCGAACGTATAGCGTTCCGCTCCACTGATTGTGTCAACGCCTACAAGGCCGATGATAACGCCCAACAGGGCGCTGAGCATGCCTTTGCTGATATCACTGCCCACCAATACGGCGATGCTTACAAGTCCGAAAACGGCCACCCAGAAATACTCAGTCGGCCCAAAGGCAAGCGTGACCTGTGCCAAAAGGGGGGCTAGCGTCATCAACGCTATGGCGCTAATAATTCCGCCGATGGCGGACGACCAGCACGCGGTCTTGAGAGCCAGCCCGCCCTGGCCGTTACGTGTCATAGGGTAACCGTCGAATGTTGTCGCGATTGCAGCTGGCGTTCCTGGGATTTTTAGTAAGATGGCCGGAATAGCTCCACCGTACATTGAGCCGTTGTAGATACCTGCTACCAACCCTAGAGCAATTACAGGATCGAACCCATACGTCAGTGGGAGCATGAGAGCGATTGCCATGACCGGGTTGAGCCCAGGTAGGGCTCCGATCAAGATACCCACCAAGGTGCCGACGAAGAGGCTGACTACGGAGCCAAATTGCAAGGCCACAGGTAGTGCGTTGAACAGGGAATCAAACATATCGTGTAACCCTATTTAGGAAACCAGGAAAAATTCGACGGGCAAGGGTCGTTTTAGCACCATCGCAAAAAGCCCGTATAAGAGGATGATGAAGCCCACCGTAATACCTAAAACCACGATGGGGCGCCTTTCACCCAGTACCAGAGCCAGCAGGATGATGAAAAGGGTGCTAGTGGAGTAGAACCCCACGGTTGGCATGGCTAGGTAATAGATCAGGCAACAGGCAACTGTCGCCATAAACCTTCCCGGATGATCGATTAAGGCGGCGGCGCTGCTCAAACCGTCATTTTGCTGCGTTTGCACCACGCCCTTAACGATCAGAGGAAGTGAGAAAAGACACATCAGAATGCCAACTCCCATGGGCACGTAAGCGGCGCCGGCATCAAAGCCACTCCCCACCCAGACCACCGTGCAGCCAAAGATGAGGAAGGCGATGCCAGAGATAATATCTCTGAAGTTCATGAGCAAGTTACCGTCCATTCAGTCATGAATTAGTTTTTCTTAAGCCCAAGCTTTTCGAGTGTCTCTCCAATCGCTACGGTTTCCTGATGCAGACGCTCACGGAGCTCTTCACCACGTACGAGATTCAGCGTCTCGCCTTGAGATGTCAGGAACGCTTGGAACTCAGGATGCTCGACGGCGCTAGCTACGGCATCGGCGATGACGTTAACGCGCTGCTCATCCATACCCTCTGGTGCCAGCATCATGCGCCATAGCACTGTTTCCAGCTCGGGATGTCCGAGTGCTGCTAGGCCTGATGCCTGGGGTAGTGCTTCGTTATCGTCGGCTGAGGTCACGAGTAGGCACTTCGCCTTGCCATCCTCTACATAGGGAAGTGCGGGTGTGATGGAGCCACCGTAGATATCCACGTGTCCACCCAGGAAGTTTTGGAGGGTCTCACCAGCGCCGCCAAAAGGAATAGGGCGGGCCTCAATGTCATAGGCTTCAAAGATACGCTCGGCTGCCAAGCGCATGGTTCCACCGACCCCGTCATTGCCGTAGGTGTACTGACCAGGGTTATTCTGTAGCTCGGCAAGGAATTCCTCACCTGTTTCAGCTGGAAAGTCGGGGGCTACACACATGGTGTAGGCACTCTGCGAAGTGCTGGTGATCGGGGTCAATGTCTCGTAAGAGTACTGAACACGCTGCATGTGCGGTACGGTAGTGATAGGACTATTCCAGGTAGAAAGCAGTGTGTAGCCATCGGGCTTGGCACGGGCAATCTGGTTGACCCCAATAGCACCACCTCCACCAGCGACATTAAGCACAGCAAGTGACTCTCCTAGTTCTTCCTGCAGGTACTGATTGAGCATGCGCGCAACGTTGTCAGTGCCGCCGCCGGCTGGTGCCGGTACGATTATTTCGATGGGACGATTCGGATAGTCGTCAGCCATGACAGGCATAGCGGTAAACGCTGATAGCGCAACTAAAGACGTAAGCTGTAATGTTTTCATTGTTAGTTACCTTTTTTTGAAATGCAGGGTGATGAGGTGTGCATTTAATGCGATCTCAAGCAGGTTGATCACCGAGCGTGACACGGTAGCGGAACCGCTCAGGCCTTCCGTGTACTCGTCGAAACTCGATGACCCTGCCTGCAGGATTGCGGGCAATGCGCTGGATGGCGGCGACCGGTGCCCCAGTAGCTAGTTCTAGATGCTTTGCACTGGCCTTGGTGGCGGTGCCGAACGACAGCTCGTCGGTTGCCGACGAGATCAAAATCCCGAATTCCTCCAGAAATACGGGATACAACAAAGGGCCCATCGCTTTTGGATTCAGCGACATGAGCCCGTTGAAATCGGGCAGACGTAGATAAATTTCTTCAAACAGCAACGGGTCGCCTGACCAAAGGCGAACACGTTCCAACTTTATACAGTGGCTGACTGATTCTTCGCCAAAGGCCTGCTTTACGTCGGCGGGAAGGGCGACTTCCTGATGACTGAGAATTCGACTTTCCGGAATAACGGGTACATCGGGATCTTCCACATCATGTACATGGAAAAAACGAAACAGGTCGGCCCGAAAGGCAGGTTGCTTAACGAAAGTGCCGGTACCTCGCCGGCGATCCAATAGCCCCTCATCAACTAGCTGCTTCATAGCCATCCGCATGGTTGCTAAAGCAACACCATACTCTTCGGCTAAACGGTTCTCCGAGGGAAGCATGTCGCCTGGTTTCCACTCACCATTGGCTATCCTTGACCCTAATTGATCGCGGAGTTTGGCATACAGGGGGAGTCTTCCATCCGTATTAGCAGTGAATCTGGCTCGCATAGGGTCACCCAGTGGTTATCTTGATTTCTTGAGGTCATTGAAGACCCGTGTATACTTCCAGTCAACCAGTTCTCTAGAGAACTAGACTTATGTATAACAACTTAGGGATACGAAATCCCCAGTCAGAACGTAATGAGGTGCCAAAAGTGAAATTAGGTTTTGATTGTCATGCTCATGTCTACAGGGCTGTTAAGGAAGCCAATGGGTCTAACTACAGTCCATCCCGTCCTGCACCACTTTTGAATTGGCAAGAAAACCTAGAAAGCTGCAAATTAAGAGGCGGGGTACTGGTGCAGCCGAGCTTTTTGGGAAACGACAACCGGCAGCTGCTCGAAATTCTCTCCAGGCTTAATCATGCGTATCGCGGGGTCGTTCAGCTAGCCAAGGAGACGACGCTAGAGGAGATAGCCGTCCTTGATGCTGCAGGTATTGTAGGGGTGCGATGGAATCTCATTGAGGGGCGCAGCGCATTGCCAAACCTCAAGGATCCTCAATGGATAGACTTTCTAGATAATCTTAAAGCTATGGACTGGCATCTTGAGCTGCATCTGGAAGGGAACCGGTTACCTGAAATTTTTCCAGCATTACATGAGCATGGCGTGAAGTTAGTCATTGATCATATTGGGCTGCCAGTCGACGACGTTCCTATGCAAGACCCAGGCTGTCGTCTTCTGCTTGAGTCAGGACAGGCAGAACGAACCTGGGTGAAGCTCTCAGCCCCCTATCGTTCGCCTGTGTTTGACCTCAGACCGCATGTCCAGGCATTGTTGCATCATCTTGGACGTGATCGGTTAGTGTGGGGCAGTGACTGGCCATGGACGCGCCATGAGAATAAACACACTTACCACGATACTTACGGATGGCTCAATGACTGGGTTAGAGATGCTGATGATCGCCAGCACATTCTTGATGCGAGTCCTAGAGCCCTGTTTCGCCTGAGTGATTCATAGCGAGGGTATACCAACTGCTAAGAGGGCTGACATATGACTCGGATTGGAAACAGGGGGATATCCACTTCGAACTGGAGCCCGTTACTGAAGGGGAGATATCACAATGAGACAGCGTGACGAATTCGTTGAAGAAATGAAAGCCAGGCTCGACGAGTGGAATGCTGATATCGATAAGCTCACCGCCAAAGCTCGTCAGGCGAGCGACGAAGCGAGGGTCAAGTACCAAGAGGACATCGAGCGACTCAAGAAGCGCCAGGCGGAGACTCAGCAAAGGCTCGATGAGCTTCAGCATGCCAGCGAAGCGGCCTGGGAGACTGTCCGCCAAGGTATGGAAGACTCGTGGGAGTTGATGCGTAAAGCCTTCCGGGATGCCTCTTCTCGTTTCAAATAGCTTATTCAACTAACCTTGTTCAAATCATGCGTTTCACTTAAAAAAGCCTGAACAGTTAGCTGGGGTCGCGGCCCTCTTGTGGTTGCGATTCGCTGCCTTCTTGAAGACGCTCGATGGACGCATTTCCCTGCTTTGCCAGGGTCGCCAGGCGGTCGATTTGCTCATCCAGGCGGGGTAGGGCTTCTTGCCGATAGCTTGATAGATCGTCGATGGCGCCCATCACCTCGCTGAAAGCCTCCTCAAGCACTTGCATGTCGAGCATTGCGGAGGAGGCACGCTTCTGGATGTCCACGCCTTGCTGTCGCAGAGCCTTGGCAGTGCCGCCAATCATCTGCGATGTGGTCGTATTGAGGGCTTCGATACGATCCAGCACCAGGCGCTGATTAGCCATTGCCATGGCCACCGTGACCGCAACGGTGAGCGCCGACACGGTGACGTTAATGGCTCTGTCCACGCCGCGCATTAATTCCCGGTTGTTGCGGATAATCACCTCTAGCGCCAGTACGCCTTGCTGACTTACTGCCAGTTGCTGCTGTAGATCCACAATACGCTGACGCAGGGGGAAGAGCAGTTCTTCCTCAAGAAATTGACGTCGCGGATCATCGCCATCGCGAGCGGCTATTTCATCTTGCAGGCGGTGGTCGATCATGCGGCCCAACGCAATTTGGCGGTTCAGCTCGCCAAGGATTTTAGTTAACGCCTGCTGGTCATCGTTCAGGGTGAGGTTGTCACGATGCAGCATGTCTCGTCCGCTTTCCAGATCCTCGATGATCGCATCCAAGGCCTGCTGGGTATTCTCGAACTTACGAAAGTAGCGCTGCAAGCGGCTATCCAAGCCGGGAATGACCGCCAGAACGCGATCCAATGTAGTCGGCGCCAGGCGATGGCGTGCAGGGTCGAGCCCTTCCATGCGCCCACGCAGATCGGTCAGTGCCTTGGCAACCGGCCCACCTTCGTCGCCTTGGTGGGCCAACTTACGCAGCGGTGTTTGCAGCATGGCGCTGCGATGGGCAGCCTGCTGCTGCAGTTCAAGGCCCATCTCATCCACGGCACGGCGCTGGCGAACTACTGACTCCTCATCACCTTCGGCGAGGATATCCTCGACAAAGTGGTCGGCCATCGCCTCAAGCTCAGGGTCGATATCACGCTCATCGGGGGTTACCGATTCAGCCTGACTTGCACCCAATCGACTAGCTCCCAACTGGTCAGCGATCTCGTCCACCGGCGGCAGGGAGAGGCGACGTTTGTCATCGGATTGCTGAGCCATAGAGATCTCCTGGGCTATTAAAGCTATTAAAAATGCGATGAAATAAAACGGTTTAAATACAACAGAGTGAAAACTGCACGTTAGCACTACCGGCTAGCTTAATCCTTGCGGGCATAACGATCGGCCCCGTCGACGAAGCGGCGCAGATCTTCCAGCGCTTTTTCGGTGGTGACCGACGCCTGGGGGCGAGCCGTCTCGATGCGCGCCATGGAAACAGCGGTATCGTCGAGCACGGTCAAGGCGGATTCGATGCGGGCAGAGAGCTTATTCAGCCGGTGCTCGGTTTCCACTAGCAAATCGAGGCGACGCACCAGGGCAGCACGCTCTTCATCGCTTAATCGTTTGCCTTCCCGCTCCAGTCGACCTCGTACGTAATTACCGTCCACGCTAACCACACCACGTGCTTGGGAGGCCATGGCCGTCAACGTATCCACCGCGCCGAAACAGACTTGAGTGACCAAGCCTTGCGAGCGCTCGAAAGCCAGCTCGCCAGTATGGAATCGGTCGCCTAGTACGTCCATCACATGGCGGTAGCGGCTGTATAGGCGGTCTGTCAGGATTGCCAAGTCGGGACGGTGCACATCGAGCAAGTTCTGCTTGGCCCGGCACATGGCCAAGACTAGATCGTCGGCCCCCACGGGTGGCCTTGCGGGGTCGAGCACCGACACACCCGTTTCATAGGCGTTGCGCTCCTCTTGAGCACGGCGCTGCTGTGCTGCGGCCTCTCGTTGAGCCTCATGGCGACGCACGCGGCGGCGGGCCAGCCAGCCGCGTAGCGTTCGCTCGATAGGAAGTGCTACAGGAATGGCGACGATGCCTGTCAACCAGCCAAACAGGCTGGGGCTGAAACCACCCCATAGGGAGGTCAGCCATAGCAGCATGCTGATGAAGGGAACCACTAGGCAATAGCGGGCGATTACCTGGAGACGACTGGTAGTCGACACTGGAAGCGCCAGGCCAGGATTGAAGAGGCCGACCAGTAGCCAGGGCAGGCAGGTCATAAACAGGCCATAGGAAAATCCCTGCAGGAATCCCAACATAGATATGGCTATCCTTCAGTCATGGAACGCAAACACTGCGTGTAGAATAACTGAGATAGGTCGCTAAGTACCAACCAAGATGTACTCGACTCAGTTCAGTTGTACAAAAAGGCCGCCCCTTTGAGTAGGTGGCGGCCATTCTGTTCTTGCATTGTCTGCTATGCGTTAGGTTGTAGCAGGAACCATTTGACGGTCGCGTTTAGAGCTCCACACCAACGTGGCAACAAACAGTGCCAAGCCCAGGAAGTCCAGCAGCAAGGTTCCATGGGGCCATAGCATCAAGGCACCGATGGGGAACATAGCGAGACGAAGCCACCAGGGCAACGCGCTTTCTAAGTGGCCTTCCAGTCCCGCAATAATGGCGTAGATACCGAACAGCGCGAAGGCGAACACCACCAGCATCTCCATCGGTGTACCGGTGATCATTGGCGACCACACGAACAGTAGCGGAATAATGTAGAGGCCCTTGGCAATTTTCCAGGCGGTAAAGCCTGTGCGCATAGGCGGGGTTTTGGCGATAGCCGCCGCGGCGAAGGCGGTAAGGCATACCGGCGGCGTCACGTTAGAGTCCTGAGAGAGCCAGAAGATCACCATATGCGCCGCGACCAGCAGCATCGACAACGTATGCGATGAAAGCGCTTGCTCGTAAAGCTGCGAACGGAAGTTGTCCGGGACGACCGCCAAGAGTTCCTGGGCACTGGCGGCATCCATCGGTGCGTTCAACGCCTCTAGTGCTTCCGGAGCGGCAAGCATAAAGATCGCCCGTGCCTGCTCAGGCAGGTCACCGGCCATGATCAGCTCCAGCAGATGGCTTTCCGCCATCAAACCATAAAGCGCTGGTGCTGATAGCGTGCCCAATACGATATAAGCGGCCGTCACTGGCAGACCCATGCCTAGTACCAGGGAGGCCAATGCAATCAACACGATGGTGATTAACAGGCTACCGCCCGCCCAGTCGGCGATCATCAACGAAAAAATATTACCGATACCGGTCGTGGAGACCACGTTTACGATTAATCCGACCGTCAGCAGCAGAATCGCGGTGGAAATCATGTTCCGGGTACCCAGCACCAAGGCATCGATTATCGCCTGAAGTTTCATGGGGGTGCGTGACAGCCAGGAAGCACCCACCACGGATAAGATGGCGATACCTGCAGCGTAAGTAGGGGTGAAACCATTAACAAGCGCCGCGACCAGAATCACCAACGGTAGCAGGTAGTGCCAGCCACCCTTTAGCACGTCAATTAGTTTAGGTGCCTGTTCGGTTTCTACCTGCTGGGTACCGCTCCGTTTGGCTTCGATGCGCACGAACATGGCCACCGAGAGAAAGTACAGCAGCGCGGGAAGGGCGGCGACGCCGATGATGGTGAGATAGGACACCTGGGTATAGGAGGCCATAATAAAGGCACCCGCACCCATCACTGGAGGCATGAGCTGACCACCGGTAGAAGCCGCCGCCTCAACACCGGCAGCGAAGCGTGGTGGAAAACCAGCCTTGCGCATCAGCGGAATGGTAATCACACCGGTAGAGACCGTATTTGCCACACTGGAACCCGAGACTGACCCCATCAGCCCGGATGCAAACACCGCGACGAAGCCTGGGCCGCCAACAAAACGACCAGCGGCACAGCGCGCCAACTCGATGATGAACTCTCCAGCACCGGAACGTACCAGAAAGGCGCCAAAGAGAATAAACATGAAGACATAGGACCAGGAAATATTGGCTATCGAGCCTAGAATGCCATCGCCGCCGAGAAAGCTGCGAAAGAGTACGGTTTCCCAATTCAGTCCGGGGAAATTGAATACCCCACCTATATAACGCCCCCACCAGGCAACGTAGGTCAACGCAATGATACAGAGCAGCGGGATGAACCAACCTGTAGTACGGCGGGCAAATTCAAGTACCAGCGCTAAAGCGGTGATCGAAACAACCCAGTCAGCCAAGGAAAAGCGCACCCCGCGGGCGTAGAGCGCATCTTCAAAACCAATCAAATAAAACGCACAGCCCAGGGCGGCCAGGCCGAGACACACATCGACCGCAAGTAATAGTCGTTGGCCGTTAGCAGAGCGTGCTTTAAACATAGGCACGGAAAGGGCGCACAACAGACCGAACATGCCGAAGTGAAGGGCGCTGACCCAGACCTCTGAGATTGTGCCCAGGGTATTGAAATAGATATGCGACAGGGCAACGACGATGGCGAGTAGGCTCAGAATCCGGCCAAGCCAAGGGTGTTCGGGGCGCTCCGCCGCATCGCTTGCGAATTCGTCGCGCACCGTATCAGGTGTCGAATGGCTCATGGTGTACCTCATGGAACACGGTAAGGCATAGAAAGGACATCCACCCGAACTGTGCCGGGCGGATACTAGGCTGGGGAGGCATTAGCCTTCGAGAAGATGCTCGGGTATTTCCATGCCCTGCTCCTGGAAATAGCGTGCAGCACCGGGATGCAGGGGCATCGGCAGGCCATCCAGGGCTTTTTCGAGTGTCATATCGCGCGTCGCTGGGTGAATGTTATTCAGGAACGGCAGGTTCTCAAACATTGCCTTGGTGATCTGATACACGTGCTCTTCCGGAACATCGGCGTTGACCACCAGAATGTTGGGCTGAGAAATAGTGTTGATCGGCGCTTCCTGGCCAGGATAGGTGTCGGCGGGAATGTCGAAAGCGCTCCACACCGGATATTGGCCGTTGATTCGCTCAAGCTGCTCTGCGGTCACATTCAGCGTGGTAATGTCACCACCCATGTTGGCGTAAGCACTGGTCACCGCGGAAGCCGGCACGCCCGCCGGTATGTTCATGCCGTCTATATTGCCGTTCTGCATAGAATCAGCGCTGGCGCTGTAACCCAGGTAGGCGATATTCATCTGCTCCGGATCAATTTCCAGACCGGCAAGAATTTGCCGACCGGAGCCTTCGGTGCCGGAATTGCGTGCGCCGATGGAGAAGCCGCGCCCATATAGCTGGACCAGATCGTCAATAGTACCGGTTTCGACAAGCTCGTCGCGCATCACGAAGTGTTCGACGTTCTGCCATAGCATGGAGATTGAGCGTACGTTGTCGTAGGCCTTAGGTACCGGGCCTTCACCTGACCAAGCCCAGGCGCCGTAAAGCGCTTGTAGAATGCCGAATTGGGCTTGGCTGTCGTCCATCAGGCGCAGGTTTTCGGCCGAACCAGCCGAGCTGATGGCGGAAACAGAGATGCCATGGGTGGGCTCTAGCTTGACGCGTACCAGGGTGGAGAGCGCTACGCCTACCGGGTAGAAAGTCCCGCCGGTGGTCGCGGTGCCCATGATGTACTGGCCGCCTTGATCACTCTCCTGAGCGATAGCAGCGGAGGTGCTGACCCCGATTGCTGCGGCGGTAGCAAGGCACAATGTGGTTTTGAGAATAGGTGTGGTTTTGAGAAATTGACGTTTCAGCATGGAGTTGCTCCTGGCTTATTGGAATTATGGGAGTAATCGCTACTCCGTTTCCCCATAGAGCGAGAAGCTAGCCAACTTTAAATAACCAGATATTAATCAAATGTTTGCATGTTTTCGTATTCGACGAAAGGCGAAGCTGGCGGCGCGGCTATCGGCCATTTGTTGCCGATGGTTTTCGCCATCATCGGCAACAAATGGCCGATGAATAAAGCCTTCCTAAATGATGTCTAGGGAACGAGAAAATCTTCACGGCGCAACTGATGGCGCTGCATCTTCTGGTTGAGCGTGCGGCGGGGCAGGTCAAGCTCTTCCAGTACCGCTTGAATATTACCGGCATGGCGCTTTAGCGACTCTTTCAGAACCGTGGCTTCGAATGCTTCCATGCGCGCCGAAAGGGCACTGGCTTGGTATAGCGGCACACTCGACGTTTGCCAGGGCAGATCCAGTCCCAAAATAAAGCGTGTCGCAATATTGCGCAGTTCGCGCAAGTTTCCCGGCCAACGGTGATTACCCAGGGCGGCAAGTAGCTCCGTTGTAGGCTCGAGGAGAGGCCTTTCATGAACCTCGGCGGCTTGGTGACAGAAGTGGCGAAACAGTAAGGGAATATCTTCGCGCCGCTCACGCAAGGGTGGAATCGCCAGCTCGGCAATCGCCAAGCGATAATAGAGATCCTCTCGAAAACTGCCCTCAGCGACCATCTCTAATAAGTTTTCTTTACTTGCCGCCACGACGCGAAGCTGCAGGTGAATCACCTGATTGCTACCCAGACGAGTGATTTCGCCTTCCTGTAGCGCACGCAACAGCTTGACCTGTGCAGATAGCGGCAGTGACTCAATTTCATCCAGGAACAGGGTGCCGTGGCTAGCGGCTTCCAGACGCCCGATGCGCTGCTCTCCGGCCCCGGTAAAGGCGCCTTTCTCATGCCCGAAAAGCTCCGACTCGATCAACTCGCTGTTCATTGCACCGCAGTTCAAAGCCACGAAAGCGCCTTGATTGCCGGTACCGAAATCGTGGAGAGCTCGGGCCACGACCTCTTTGCCGCTACCAGTTTCGCCATTGATAACTATGTTGGCGCGGCTGGCGGCCAGGTTTTCCACTTGGCGTCGTAGCTCCTGCATCAGCGCAGAGTCGCCGAGCAGCCGAGTGTTCAAATAGTTATGCCGCAGTGCCTGCTGCAACTGCAAATTTTCCAGCGCCAGGGCGCGATGCTCCAACGCTCGACGCGCGCACTCTTCCAAGCGCTCAGGATCGAAGGGCTTTTGTACAAAATCCCAAGCCCCCTGCTGAATTGCGGCCACCGCCATGGGCACGTCACCGTGGCCCGTAATCAGAATCACAGGCGGCGGCGTGTCGAGTTCTTGCACGGCGGCAAACAGGGCCAGGCCATCCATCTCCGGCATCTTGATGTCACTGATCAATACGCCGCACTGCTGATCATCTTGAAGTGCCTTAAGCGCTTCGCGGGCACGGGAAAACGCTCGCACCGCTAGTCCTGATACTTCCAGCCATTGACTAAGCGAATCGCGTACATCTGCTTCGTCTTCCACCAACCAAACCGATAGCGTGGCGGCTAGTATGCGAGAGAAGGCGTTAGAAGATGGTTGTGTCATGACGGAGTCTCCTCTCCATGCGGTAACGCCAATCGAAACCAAGCCCCTCCAGTAGGTTGATTGCCAGCGCTAAGCTTGCCGCCAAGATCCTGAACAATACCGTAGCTGATAAACAGTCCCAGCCCTAAACCTTCCCCAACTGGCTTGGTGGTGAAGAAAGGGTCAAACATGTGCTCGATAACCTCTGGGGGCAAACCCGGGCCGTTATCATGAATGGTCAAAATTACTTGCGTCGGGATTATTTCGGCGTGAAGGTAAATCACGCCGTCAGGCGTTTCGTTTAAGGCATCTAAAGCATTCCCAAGCAGATTGGTAAGTAGCTGCTCAAGGCGGACTTCATCTCCGCGTACCAGCAGTGGCTGCTGCCAGGCGCCGTTACGCTCAAGGCGTACTTTTTGTTGCTGAAAGCGTTCCTCGAGTAGCTCAAGCACGAAGTTTAGGCTGGCTTGAAGATCGACACTCTCCAGGCTGCCTCCTTTGCGGGCGAAGAGTTTGAGTTGTTCGATCAGCCGAGCCAGGCGCTTGCTCAATACCTGAATGCGTTGAAAGTTATCACTAGCCATTTCCTGACGACCCATCGCCAGCAGCCGTTCGCCGTTGGCAGCATAGGTACGTATGCCGGACAGTGGCTGGTTCAGCTCATGGGCGATACCTGCCGCCATGGTGCCCAAGGCGGCCAATTTACCTGCCTGAACCAGCTCGGTCTGGGCATCTTCCAATGCCCGGGTACGCTCCTGGACGCGCTCTTCCAGGCGTATATTGGTTTGCTGGATAATCTGCGCCTGAGCATCGCGCATGCGGTGGCGTTTTTGTCGTTCTCGTAGCCACAGGCCGAGTAACAGTAAAGCGGAAAGTGTTATCAGACCGGCCAAAAGCATGTTGCGGGCACTGGTATAAAGCGGCTGCACTGGGCTCAGGTAATGCATCGACCAGCCAAGCGTGGAAAGCGATGAGGAGGTGATCAGAAAACGTTCGTCTTCTCCTTGAGCCTCCATTACCAGGGTGTCGTCAGGAAGGCGGCGTCCCAATAGGGGGAGCGGTTCATCAAGAAATTGGCGTTGGGCATTAATCTGCTCTAAGGCGGCGTCAGAAAGTTGATCGATGTGCCCAAAACGCCACTGCTCGCGGCTGGAAAGGATAACTACGCCGTTGGCATCTGACAATATGACGTTTTCATTTGCTCGGCGCCAATCTTCCTGGAGCGCCTCCAGAGAGACCTTGACCGCAAGCACTCCTGCGGTGGCAGTGTCTGAAAAAGTGACGGCGTAAGAGTTGAAGTAACCTGGCTGTCCAGTAGTGCTGCCAACCGCAAAAAATTCACCGCTACCATCCTCCATAGCATCGAAAAAATAGGGTCGGAAGTGATAATCGTGGCCGATGAAGCTTTGCTCGAGTTCGTAGTTGCTGCTGGCCAGCGTGACCCCTTGGTCATTCATGAGAAAGATCGTTTCGGCGCCGGAGCGTTCGGCCACCAAGGCCAGATGCTGGTTAGCCTGCGTCAGAAATATATCATTGGGTTCGCGAAGCGCTGCATGAATTAAAGGGTGTTGGGCGAGTAGCCCGGGCAGGTAGGTAAAACGCTCTAGCGCCCCTTGCAGGCTGCTCGTGTAGAGCGCCAAGCGATTTTCAGCGTGACGATGTGAATCGGCTTGGACTTGGCTGTATTGCCAATACCATAACCACCACAGACCCAAAAACACCAGCGCTGTCAGCGTTGGCAGAACCAGGGCACGTAGCAAGGTTTTCCTCGTCACTATGCTTACCTCAAAGGTCGAATCTATGCAGGCTGGTGAGCTTATCACCTGGGCGTGATCAGTCCCATTTTCGGTATGCGTTTTTCCGGGCTCTATCGATGTGATGATCGCTTTGCCACTATGGCGGGATACGGTTTGCAGAGGGCATGCAGCTATCCAGAGAGGGGTATGCTTAAATCGTCACAATATCCGCGGCAATCTAGGCCGGTATAACCGGGATTCTCCCGGTTACCGTTGTCGCGTTTGAGAGGTTTCATGTTGTTAAAACTCCTTCTCTGGGTTATCCGGTTGTTGGTGCTCTTAATGGTAGTGGTGGCCTTGCTGCCATTAATACCCAGCGGTCAGTGGTGGATCAGGCTGTGGGATTTTCCACGACTGCAGCTAACGGGCGCGTTGGTCTTACCACTACTGCTGCTAGGCGTGCACGCTTGGCTAAAGCGCCCAACAAAAGAGCACGCCGTGTGGGGAGTGGTCATCCTTGCAGTGGGAGGGTGGCACTTAACGCACATCCTGCCATTTACATCCGTTTGGTCGACCGAGGTGCCCACCGCTGAGGTTCAACCCGGCGAAAACCAGACGACGTTAAAAGTGCTAACGGCAAATGTTGACTACAAAAATGATCAGTACGCTGAGGTAGTGGCAATGGTTCAGCGCGAGGATCCCGATTTACTACTGCTAATCGAAATTAATAGCGCTTGGGCTGATGGGCTAGCGCCACTTGATGAGGAGTACGCCCATAGGGTAGGGGAGGTGCGCGATGAGGGCCTTGGGATAGTGCTATGGTCACGGATTCCGCTGCTGGAGCAGGAGATTGAATATTTGGTCTCTGAGCGTCGGCCTTCCATTTTCGCAACGATTGATGTGCCAAACATCGGGCCAGTGCGCTTCGTTGGCGCCCATCCGGTTCCGCCAGGTCTGCAGGAACGAACCGTCAGCAACGAGGACGAACGACGGGACAGCCGAGAACGCGATGCAGAGCTCATGCTTATTGCTCGTCATGTGGAAAAAGACCCAGACAACCGCTGGATCGTCACCGGTGACTTTAATGACGTTGCGTGGTCTGACACCACCAAGCTTTTCGCTGACTTGAGTGATCTCAAAGATCCCCGCCGTGGCCGGCGATTGCTCAGCACCTACCATGCGGAATACCCATGGTGGCGATACCCAATTGACCATCTTTTCGTTTCTGACGGTTTTCATCTTATTGATATCGACATAGTGAAGGTGCAAGGCTCTGACCACTTTGGCCTCTCTACCACGCTTACCGTTGGTCGCAAAGATCAAGGAAGGCCTGAAGCTTCCGCAGAAGAGGAGCAGGAGGCCGAAGAGATGGTCGAGGAGGGAGCTGAAGACGCTGCAGAACATGATGGTGGTTAATCGATGACGCGGTAATAAAGGCTCGACCTTCTGAATTTTTTCAATGCATAGGGTTGCTGTTGATCAACTGCGTTTTAAAAATTATCCCCATCTATCGGTGAGATAACTTCTACAGTTATTCAACAGAAGCTCTACAGTTTAATTGCCATTTGTAACCGTATCGACTAGCTTAGTTACGACGGGTGCGCTAAAAAAACCCTGATGCTGGCTTACTCAATCGTTTCTGAACACCACTGACTGCGGCTTGGCTCACTTGGTGCGCTCCAGTTTCAGCCCAGTCAATTTGGGTTAACCAGCAAGGAGGACATCAAATGTCGATAACATCAGAAAAGCAATTACCCGAAGCAGTAGCGGCCTGGCGTGACCCGGAAATGGACTCGGTGAAAGGTACCGAGACACCCAAAGATCCGAACAAAGGTTACATTGCCTTACTTGGATGGAGTATTAACGCGATTAAGGCGGCGCAAAAGTTTGACCGTCGCTATATCGTCGTTGCTCCCGAATGGGCTGAGGATTTCTGTGCTGCGAACAATATACCGTTCATTTCCTGGGATTTTATTCGCTTGAATGATCGTTCCATGGAGATTGCCGAAAAGTTGAAAGCTGAAGGCGTAGACGTCGCCATCCCACTGTTTGAAGAAACCGTTGAGTGGTCAGGTGCCATCAACTCCGTACTTCTCGACAGCCCACGCATGTTTGGTCAGTCTATTCTATTCCGTGATAAGGCCTTGATGAAGCGCCGTGCCCAGCTTGGCGGTATCCGCGTTGGGATATTTGAAGAGGCGCACGAAAAAGAAGACATCGTCCGCTTTATGAAGCGTGTCAATCAAACGCTGCTCAAGCTTGATGGTGATCCGGATGACCCGATACACGTCAAAGCATTCGATAAAGCCGGTTGTCTTGGCCACCGGATGATCCGAACGTTAGAAGAAATTGATAACATTCCGGATGAGGAGTATCCGCTGCTGATGGAGAGTCACTTGAGCGGCTGGGAGTTTGCCGTTGAAGCCTGGATACACGATGGCAAAATTCAGTTCCTGAATATTTCGGAATACGTGACGTTAGGCTACTCGGTGTTCGTGCCTGCTACCCAGGAGCTTGAGAGCTGGCGCAATGCGATCACCAAACAGATCGAGCTGTTGATCAAAACCTTCGACATCCAGTTCGGCTTGATTCACCCCGAGTACTTCGTGACAGCTGACGGTGAGATGTACTTTGGCGAAGTTGCCTACCGCCCACCCGGCTTCAAAGCTTTCGAACTGATCGAAAAAGCCTACGGTTTTAACGCCTATCAAGCGTCAATGTTGGTGTTCGACCCGAAAAGTACGAAAGAAGAAGTAGCGGCGTTCTTCCCCCGCGAAGTAGTCGATGCGAAGGGTTACGCAGGTTGTTTTGGTGTATACCCACGACGTCGTGTTGTCAGCAAGCTGGAAATGCCTGAAGAGACGATTAATCACCCGTACTTCGAGTCACACGAACTGGTCGCACCGGCAGAAGAGACAGTGCCTGACCGGTCTGCTTTCGGGACTCATTGGGGGCTCATCTTCTTCTTTGGCGACGATCCCATCAAGATGCGCGATCTGCTAAAAGCCCAAGAGGATCTGGACTTTTACGTCTAACGTTCGATAGCGCAATACGCTGAGCTATGGGCGCGTATATCAGTGTCAGGAGTACTCCATAATCCCGATATTGATATAGGCGCCCTTTATTTTGCCAACGCTGCGGGAGTGGCCCCACCAAAAGGCAAGGTAATTCGATTTAATAGGCAGCAGACAGCAAAATGATGACGCCTACACCAGCGAGTAGGAACCCACTGATTTGGCTAATCCGTTCTGCTTGGGGGAGTAGCTTCTCTGCTAGAAAATAAAGGGCTAGTCCTGCCATCCAAACTAGGCTCATAATGCCGCCGACAAACATCAGCAGCATCAAGGCCCAGCAGCAGCCGGTGCAGTAGGCGCCATGGCGGAGCCCCATGATCAGCGCTCCGCCGTTGCCTTCGCGCCATTCGGTCATCAGAAAGCTTAAGGGCGAACGACACTTGTTCAGGCAGGCCTGTTTAAGATCACTGAACTGGAAAGCACCTGCGGTTACCAGCAGGGCGCCTCCAAACAGTGGGGTGACGTGGCCCATGGATGAGCTTAACAGCGCACTCTGCTGCAATGCCCATTGCATGACGGCGGCTGCCACCGCAAACGCCAGCCACACGGCAAGGTAACCTGCTATGAAAACCCAGGTGGCTGCGCTGGCACCTGCCTCGCGTTCGCGCTGCTGGTGGATGCGCAGAAAAGTAAGCAGCATGGGGCTAGCGCTGGGTAGCATCATGGCCACCATCATCACGCTCCACATCACAGTGGCCGTGACCAGCACGCTCATGCCGTCGTCGCCTGTGCTGGCCATCTCCCCATTCATCGGCATTTGCGCGTGCATGCCGTGCATAATCAGGTAACCCCACGCCAATATTGCCACGGTTATCAGTGCTAACCAGGTCAGTAAGCGTTCCCGGGCATGGAGAGTGCTCATCGTCAGTTCCATCGCCAATGCCCCCTCAAGACCCGCTGTAAGCGAAGGGTGAATAAAACGCACTGCGTTCGCTAAGATCAATGTTGATGCCGTAAGCACGGTGCAGCAATGATTGCGACTTGGCCACTACCAGAGACTCGCCCGGCGCTACCGCCAACGGGTGATGATGAATGGTCACCTCAGCGCCGTTCTGGCCCTCCAGGGCGGTAATTTCCGTGTTGGCGGATTGGCCAAGTTTCAGATGTCGATGCCCCTTTTCCACTTCAAACTGGATGGGAAGGTGTTCTACCGCGAGCACCTCGCCGATAAAGGTGGCCAACAGCGCCGGGTGGCCACCAGCCTGGCCGCCGAAGATGCGGCTTAGCGCTTCCTGTTGGGCCTCATCTGCCCGCTGGTCGATATACAGCACGACTTTCCAGTTTCCCTCGGCCATGGGGCCGGGGGAGTGCAGGGCGATAGCCACATTCCTGTCGCCGAGATCCACTGCCTCGAACTGGCCTTGAGTAATGTGCCAGCCCACCAGGGCGGTACATTCACCCTCGGTAGGGCTGCCGAGGTAGATACACGGGCAGGCACCTTTGCAATTGCAGCTTTCGAGGTAGTCGCCTTTCAGGCTCCATTGGGGATTCATGTCGTCTCCTCCTAACGTCGTTGGATGGCTTTTGTGATATTTCTTTTTGGGTATCTCTTGTTATAGCGCTGAATCGCTCGCGGGATGTGAGGAACTGATGAGAATTACGTGAGAATTGCATCTGAGTGTCATCGTTCGGCGCGCAACTACTGTGTCGGGTGGTATTTGTAGCTATGCTGAACTCAGGTATCAGCTAAGCCTGACACGTAGAGAAACCAGCCATGTGGCAATGTACGTCGGATTTGACGACCAACCGGGCCTATCAGGGTTTCGTTGGTCGCACTAATGAGCTTGATACTCTTCGCGGTGTGCTTGCGACGGCAGGGCCTCGGGTGGTGCATGTCTACGGTATTACCGGCATTGGTAAGACGGCACTGCTGGACATATTGGCGGCCGAGGCGGATGACGCAAGTGCTAGCGTCATCCGACTGGACTGTCGCCACATAGAGCCCACCGAACCTGGATTTTTACATGCGCTAGGTGTCGCCATTGGGGATGGCGGATCGGGGGTGGATACGCTGGTGGAGCGATTGGGCCTGCTGAGCCCCACAGTTCTTCTCGCGCTGGACACCTACGAAGTGTTCAGGCTGCTCGATACCTGGCTGCGTCAGGTATTTGTCCCGTTGTTGCCGGATAACGTACGCATCGTCTTTTTCAGTCGCCAACGCCCTCTGGATGTCTGGTTTTCAGCGCCGGGCTGGGGGCGCTTGGTTCAGAGTGTGCCGGTACAGCCGTTGAGCCCGACGGAGGCTCAAGTGCTCCTTAACTTGCATGGCATACAAGAGGAAGACGCGGTCTCCCTGATCCGGGCCGCCCATGGTCATCCGCTGGCGCTGAAACTGGCGGCCACCGCCAGCCGGGAAAACCACGCCCGTTCGTGGCCGCAAGAGACGGTGCTACAGCACGCGGTTGATGAACTGAGTCGGATGTTTCTTGCCGATGTGGAAGATTCGGCGAGCCGACATGTGCTGGAGGGCGCCGTGGTGCTACGCCGGGTGACGGTCTCTCTGTTACAGGCATTGTTTCCGGAACTCGATCCCCAGGATGCCTACGAGCGGCTGCGCAGGTTGCCCTTTGTGGATGGCATGCATGATGGGCTGATTATTCATGAGGCCGTGCGTGATCCGCTTGCCCGCTCCCTGCATGCCAGCGACCCTAGCCGCTACCTGGACTATCGTCGGTCGGCCTGGCGACAGCTGGTCAGCGAGTCGCTATCCGCGGCCAGTGACGATCTCTGGCGCTATACGGCGGACATGCTCTACCTGATTGAAAACCCCGTGGTGCGTGAGGCGTTTTTCCCCACCGTGACGGCGCTTCACAGCGTGGAAGCGGCACAGCCTCAAGACGATGAAGCCCTTACCGGGATTGTCCGCGCCCATGATGGCCGTCAGGCCAGCGAGTTGCTGCTGCAATGGTGGCGGCGCTTGCCTCAAGCGTTTTCCATCGTGCGGGGCGTGACCGGGGAGGTCGAAGGGTTGTATTGCAAACTGCGCTCCGATCAGGTTGAGCCTAGTTGGTTACTCAACGACCCGGTGACCGCCCAGTGGTATTCCCATCTTGAACAGTCGCCTATGCGGTCGGGCGAGGTGGCGTTATTTTGTCGCCGCTGGCTAAGTCTCAATGAAGGCGATTCACCCAGTGAAATACAGGCGGCTATCTGGCTGGATCTTAAGCGAAGCTATATGGAGCTGCGCCCTGGGCTGCGGCGGGTCTATCTAACAGCGACCGATCTTGGCGCCTACCAACAAGTGGCGCAGCGGTTGGGGTTTGAAGTCCTTGGCGGATGGGAGGTGGAGCTGGATGGTCTTTGCTATCCGAGTGCGGTGCTCGATTTCGGGCCGGCGTCTGTGGATGGCTGGCTAGCGGAGCTTGCCGCGGCAGAGCTGGGCATAAAGCGTGATCCTGCCTTGTTAGATGTCGAAGCCCGGCAACTGATGTTAGCGGAAGGCTCCGTTGCGCTGACGCCCCTGGAGTTCGGTGTCATGCGCTATTTGGTCGAACACCAGGGTAAGGCAGTGTCCCGTCGTGAGCTGTTGCAGCATGTCTGGGGTACCCGATATCAAGGAGGCAGCAATGTGGTTGATGCCATTGTACGCACCTTGCGCCGCAAACTTGGCAGCCAGTCTGCGCGGATAGAGACGTTGACTGGAGTGGGTTATCGGCTGAGATAATCGATTGTCGTCTATCAGGCAGTGGTTATCATACGTAGTTTCTCCTGGGAAAATATCATGGCTTGCTGGCCCCTTGGCGTTATCGGTCAATGACTCCTATGTTGGTGGAAAGACACGGGAGGAATAATAATGGATGCACTAGCGAGAAAACTGGGCCTCAAGACGGATCCCATCATTTTTTTCACGTCCGCAGGGATCATGATCCTTTTTCTTGTGGTGCTACTGATTGCGCCGGGCCCCATCGGGGCAGCCTTTGGTGCCGGGCGGGAATGGATTGTTACCAATCTTGGCTGGTTTTTTATTTTAGGGGTGACAAGTTGGGTAGCGTTTCTGCTGTGGGTGGCGCTTAGCCGGTTCGGGGCGATCCGCTTGGGGGGCAATGATGCAAAACCTGCCTACAATAATATCTCCTGGTTCACCATGCTGTTCGCAGGCGGCATCGGAACGGTGCTGATGTTCTGGGGCGTGGCCGAACCCATTTCCCACTTTTCTAATCCACCCAGGCCGGATGTTGTGCCTTTCTCTGTGGAAGCCGCCGACGATGCCATGAGTTTTTCGATCTACCATCTGGGGCTACATACCTGGGCGATTTTCGCTATGCCCGGACTGGCTTTTGCTTACTTTATTTATCGCTATAATCTGCCGATGCGTTTTAGTTCAGTATTCTATCCGCTGTTAGGCGAGCGCATTTATGGCCCTCTCGGCAAATCTCTGGATGTCTTCGCCATACTTGGCACCCTGTTTGGCGTAGCGGTCTCTATCGGCCTGGGCACCCAACAGATCAATGCGGGGCTAACGGAGTTGTTTGGTATTCCAGATGCCGTTATCACCAAGGTGTTCATCATTGCCATGCTGACGGCTGTCGCTGTGGGATCGATTGTGGCGGGGCTGGATTCAGGCGTGAAACGGCTTTCTAATATCAATATCGCCATGGCCGTCGGCCTGTTGTTGTTTGTACTCTTTACCGGGTCGACCGTTTTCCTTTTGCGCGCTGTGGTCGAAACCTTTGGTCTCTACATAACGAACCTGCTGCCCATGGCTTTCTGGAATGACACGCTGGCAAGCTATTCCAGGGATGGCGGCGCCTGGGGGTGGCAGGGTAGCTGGACGGTATTCTATTGGGCCTGGACAGTGACGTGGTCGCCTTTCATCGGGATCTTTGTGGCGCGAATTTCACGCGGGCGCACAATCCGCGAATTCGTCCTTGGTGTGCTTTTTGCCCCCTCTATCTTCACACTGGTTTGGTTTGCAATTTTTGGTTGGTCGGCAATGGAGATCGACGGGATTGGGCCCGATGCTCGAGAAGCACTGGGAGAGCAGGCAGGTATCTTGTCTGCCGCCGTAGGTGAAAGTATCCCCCTCGCTATGTTCGCATTCTTCGAGAGCTTCCCGGCCGCTACGTTAATCCAGGGCTTGGCTGTTGTGATCGTTGCGATCTTCTTTGCCACGTCATCAGACTCTGCGTCCCTGGTTGTCGATATGCTGTGTACCGGCAGTGCGGATCCCGGACCATGGCATCAGCGTGTTTTCTGGGGTGTTTCGGAGGGTATGCTGGCAGCGATGCTGATTGTGCTTGCTGGCGAAGCCGGGCTTACTGCTTTGCAGGAGGTGATTACCGTTGTTGGCCTACCGATGTTCATTTTGGTGTTTGCAATGATGTTTGCGTTATACCGCGGCCTGTCCCAAGAAGATCTTAGCGAAGTGCAGGTGGGGCGCCCGCCCAGACGTGAGGAGTTAGCGCCGGATGAGTAGATGAACGCTTTCTAGTCTGCATACCTGAAAATCCTCACTGCTATGTTCGTTAGCGCACGGTAAATGTGCGCTTTAAGGCTCATCATTAAAGCAAGCGAGGCAAAGGATATGCCTAAACAAGGATGTTGCGCGATGCGCTGCAAGGGAGGCAGCGTCCCTCCCTGAAATAAATTGTTCGGTTATAACTCATTCTTCGCCCCGCTCTTTGTCCTTTGGCAGCAGGGGTAGCTCTAATGCTGTCTTTTTGCGAGTGGATTGCTACCCCCAGCTTAGAACTAACCTGTACAAGGAGGTTATATGCCGACATCTTCAAATAGCCATGATCGTCTGACCAACTTGCAACAATTTGGGGCTGACCCCGGGTCGCTGCATGCGGACACCTATATACCGAAGAACTTCCCCAAGAATGGGCCGCTCGTCGTCGTGCTTCACGGCAGCACCCAGTCGGCGGAGGGTTATGACCGCGGGTCAGGTTGGTCGACTCTTGCCGATGAGAGCGGCATAGCACTGCTGTATCCAAAGCAAAGAAAAACCAATAACCCTATTAGCAGCTTCAACTGGTTCAAGTCTGGCGATAGCCGTCGAGGCGGCGGTGAACCACTCTCTATTCGTCATATGATCAAGCAGGTTGTTGATGATCACGCCATCGATTCCACGCGGGTGTTTGTCACCGGCATGTCTTCAGGTGGTGCCATGACATCGGTGATGCTGGCGACTTATCCAGAGGTGTTTGCAGGAGGTGCGATCATCGCTGGTCTTCCCTATCGTAGCGCGGACAACCTGATAGAGGCGATGGTTCGCATGAAGGGGTATGGAGGCCCATCGGACCACCGGCTTGACGCGCTTGTGCGTGGCGCTTCAACTTTCGACGGCCCTTGGCCAACAATTTCGGTCTGGCATGGGGGCAGCGATTCGACCGTTGATAACGCCAACGCCGATTCTATTGTTCGGCAGTGGCAGCAGATCCACAAAGTTGAAGGGCCACCGACACGGGTAGAGCAAGTGGCCGGTTTTCCCCGCCAGGTCTGGTGCAATGCGGATAGGCAGGAAGTGATCGAGGAGTACATCATCGAGGGGATGGGCCACGGAACGCCAATCATGGCCGGAGGCGACGAAGGCCTCGGAGAAGCAGATAAGTATATGCTGGAAGTCGGCATTTCGTCGACTCGGCATATAGCGCATTTTTGGGGGCTTACGGAGTAGGAGAGCGTTAGCCGGGTGTGCCTCGCCGCTACCGCTTTTTACCGCCGCCTCTAAACCCAAGCGCTATATCAGAACTATCACAAGAACAAACCTACCTCGTTAACTTTCCACGCTGAGAAGCTCGCTCAGTTGCTGCTGAGAAAGGCGTCTATCAGCCATGTAGTAGAGTATGTCACCATCTTTGAGTGGGCGGTCGTTGGCGGGATTGAGCATATTACCTTCGCCGTCGCCACTGCTATTGGCGAGCCCCAGTACGGTGGCGTTATAAACCTTTTTTGCTTGCATAAATAGATCGCCAAAGGTGGCGCAGGCAGGCGGTTGGCTTAACCTGGTTTGGTACTGGGTAGCGCCACGATCAACCGCGAGTAGTTCGTTAACGACCCGCGAAATTCCCGCATCAGAGGCTGAGCGTACCAGCATTTCCAACGCTAAGGCCTGGGTGCATTCGATGCCGGGCAAAGTGCGCCGTAACATCGCTGCGGTGTCGGGATTGGCGCAGTGGGCGACGATATGGGCGTTTTTTGCTTTAAGGCTGTAGGCACTCAGCGCGACAGTGGCCACTCGATCATCGCTGGTGTCGTAAATGATGATGCGGCTGGCGCTTTCGACACCCGCTCGCTTGAGAAGCTCGGCATTGGAGAAACTTTCCCCTTTAATAAACTTTAAATCCGCAGGGCGTGGGTTGCTCATCTCTTTGGTAACGCAGAGCACGACTTCATCCGGCAGGCCTTTATCGGCTTTAAGAATGTCCAAAATGCGCTCGGTAGTTTCGCCGTGCCAGCCAATGACAAGGGTGTGACCGGACAAGTGGCTGAAATCGCCTTTACCTTGCATCTGTAATCTCCAAAAATTTGAAAGTGTGACGGTGGCTTTACCGATCAAGGCAGCGAACAGTGAAATGCCGCCTGGAATGAGATAGATCGTAGCGATCCACTTCCCGGCCACGGTTGTTGGGCTGAAATCGCCGAAACCTACGGTGCTAGAAACAACGACATAAAAATAAACCCAGTTGGTAGCGGAGTCGGCCACCGATTCGCCGACCAGTGAGAAAAGCATCCAGGTGGTGCCCATATGGGCGAGCACAATAAGAAGCAAAAATGTCCACGAAATTTGTAGCGTAGAGGCTTTAAGAACGCGGAGCAGTCGCTGAATAACAGGCATGGTGGTCTCTTACGGTGATGGTGTGTCAGCCCAGTTTTCGGCATGGGAATTGAGTGATGATAAAAGAGTGACCCGGTTCCTTCGCTGTCGCTGGCCCTATCATCACCTTTAAAATAAAAATGAGCTGTTGAAGCGAAACAATACGCGCCTGCTAGCGTACTCGTAATAAACAAAAGGGCCGCTATTCGCGACCCTTTCATATTTGCTAACTGGATTTATTAAGCAAAGTGTTTGGCAATCCAGGAAAATGCGCTATCGGTTAGCGATTTTTTACCGTGGTGTTCTCGGTGCTGGCTCCATACCATGCCACCTGACACGACCACTAGGCTCATCAACATGCCAGCAAGGATAAGTTCATTCATGGCTTATCATCCTCATCTGAGGTTTTATCACGCTCAACGTAACCATAGCCGAAAGACCCTACAAAGATCAAGATTATACCTAGCCCCACACCGAGCCAAACGTTATCGGTATTCAGGCTGGGGTTAGTGACGACCCAGCCAGCAGTGAAGCAAGTAGCGACCACAATGACCCCAACGTTGCGAGTCGCCTCTAAAAACTGTTGACGAGTCGCTCGGGCGCCGATTCTACGGCGATGGGCCGAGGCCCTGCGTTCTTGTAAGCTTTTCGTTAGCCTGGCACGCAGGGCCTCTTGTGGGTCTTTACCGCCATGAGGTTCTTTCAAGCCATCACCTGCCATTAATCCAGCAAAATCAACGTGAAAATAATGTGGTATTAAGATCCTGCCTTATTCACTTGGGTGCCGCGTATGCAGTCACCGTAGACCATGGTGTCGCCAGCCTTCTCTGCCAGTTGGCGACAGTCTGCGGTTCTTGATGAAGTGGGGCCTGAACTGCAGCCTGCAAGTATAAAGGTAACCTGGCAAAGGGCGATGAGTGCTTTCATTGATGACTCCTTGTCAGCAAATAATCCATTCGACATTTAACCTTATAGGCGTTGCATGTGTCGATGTAATGCGAGGGAACATCGTGCTTAACCTGAATGTCATAGCTGAAGTTTTATTTTTTAGGATAAGCATATGGATCGTGTATTTGCATGGGATCACCACCACAGTCAGATCGTTTACCGCATTCCCGGTCATCAGTATGAAGATGGCCGGGAAGATAGCGCTCTCTCTCCCGTATGGCTGCCCGCGGAGGAATCAGATTTACCCGAGGGGGTAATGGTTGAGGATCTGCGCAAAGTATCCGTTAAGGAGTAGCCGCGGCGTGTTCTGAACAGCTGCTTTGCGCGCTATTCAACGCTTTCAAACAGAGGATTTTCAGGCGTACAAAATAGATTGTGTTTGGCTAGTGATCGGCTAATATGCGGATGTTAGTCCCACCATCTCTGGATATGCCGCCATGTTAAAAGGTTTGATCGTCTGTTTTGCGGTATTGTTTGCGCAATTGGCGGTACTGCACGTGATTGATGCTCGTATCTATAATTCTCCTCAAGATGCGCGTCAAACGGCGGTAACCTCCGTTACACCACATAAAGATGAAAAAGAAGACGAAGAAGAGGTGCAAAGCTAAGCAGTGGTTATCCTCGATCCGGTTTTTGAAGCCGGTGAAGTATAACCTAGCCTTGCTAGCAACCCTTTGGCGGCGCTGGGCGTCGCCAAAGGGGCGGTTTGAACGATCAATAAGTAGAATTTTTTTCATCTTTTGGTGTCCAAACGAAGTGCTTAACAAGCATAGACAATGCTTACAAAGCGGTTTTAACGTTGAATAACCATTGGTGAAGGGGAGTTCTCGATACAGACAAAGGCTTGCGTCTGGAACTCGGTAACGGCATGCTTGTCAGTTGTTGGAAATACCATTAGGGAGCATGAACACATGGCTTACAACGATTTACGTACGGCACGTCCTCAGTCGAGTGGCGTTGCCAATAGTGTTAGCACTAACAAGGTATTGCGTAACACCTACGCGCTACTGGCAATGACGCTGCTGTTCTCAGCAGTCACCGCGGGTGCTGCTGTAGCCCTCGGCATCCAACAAATGAACATCTTCGTGTTCTTGGTTGGTGCCTACGGCTTAATGTTCCTGGTACATAAAACCGCAAATTCTGCGGCCGGCTTATTAGCAACGTTCGCCTTTACCGGCTTTATGGGGTTCACGCTTGGGCCGATTCTTTCTGCCTACCTGACCCTGCCTAATGGCGGTGCGTTGATTATGAACGCGTTGGCCATGACCGGTCTGACGTTTGTTGGTCTTTCCGCGGTAGCGCTTACCACCAAGAAAGACTTTAGCTTTTTGAGCAACTTCTTGATGGCGGGCGCCATCGTGTTGATTCTGGCCATGGTGGCTGGGTTCTTCTTTAACATCCCGGCGCTTTCATTGATGGTGTCAGCTGGCTTTGTACTGTTTGCTTCAGCAGCCATTCTGTATCAAACCAGCGAGATCATTCATCGCGCAGGTGAAACGAACTACATTCTCGCTACGGTGACGCTCTACGTATCCATCTACAACCTGTTTGTTAGCCTGTTGTCGATTTTGGGTATTATGAGCAGCGATTGATCTAAGCAAGCGATAGACGATATGACAGGCCCTATTGCTAGGGCCTGTCTTTTTTTAGGGTAACTGTTACCAGGTATTATCATGATGCAGTACGGCTTATTGGTGATGGGGGCGCCGTATAGCAGTCCAGCACCGCACTCTGCATTGCGTTTTGCCCATGCCGTTCTAGCGCGAGGGCATCAGATTGCCGGTGTTTTTTTCTATCACGACGGCGTTCATAATGCATCATCGCTGATGGCTCCTCCCCAGGATGAACTCAACCTCAGAGAAGCCTGGATTGAACTGCATCAGCAGCATGCGATTCAGTTAGATGTCTGTATTGCCGCTGCGTTGCGACGAGGTTTGATGAGCGAATCGGAAGCACAGCGACATGGCAAGCAGGTCGTTAATGTAGCACCTCCTTTCGAGTTGACAGGGCTAGGGCAACTGCTTGAGCTACAGCAACGCGCTGATCGCCTGATTACCTTTGCTTAGAGGAGAGCCAATGGCGACACCTGATGCACTATTAGTGATAATTCGCCACGCGCCCCACAGCTCAAACTGGTTACGTGAAGGGTTAGATGCCGCACTGGTGGCGGCGGCCTTTGGACAACCCGTGCATTTGCTGTTTATGGGGCAGGGTATAATGGCACTGCTGAAAGAACAGGGCAGTGGTGCGCCGGGGCAAAAAGCCACGCTGCCCACCATTGATATGTTGGAAATGTATGATATTGACAAGCTTTGGGTGACCGAAGAAGCGCTGCAAGGGATGCATCTATCCGCCGATTCACTGGTAGAGGGCATCACCCTGATAGCGGATCAGGAAATACCAGGGCTGTTACAGCAGCACACCCAGATACTTAACTTTTAGGCCTAGTGAGAGAATTATGATCTTACACATCCTCACCAAAGCGCCTGATAGTATTGTCGCTACTCAAATGCAGCAAGCGATAGGGGGGCAGGATGCCGTGCTGCTGATCGAAGAAGCGGTAACAGCTGCCCTTGATCCCTCCTGGCAGGCATGGCAGCAGTGTCAGTCGCGCATATTCCTTCTATCGGAAGACCTTATAAGCCGCGGGCTTGCCAGCATTGCCACGGATAATGAGCTGCCCACGCTAGAGATGGATGGCTTTGTGGCGCTCACCGAGCAGTATGAAAAGACAGTTACCTGGTACTAAGATGTCTGACACGAAAATATACCGTTATCTTGATTCGCAAAAAAAATATCCGCTAGACCCAGAAGGATATCTCGTTAACCAGTCAGAGTGGGACGAATCTGTCGCTCATTTAATGGCTGAAGAAGAGGGGTTAACACTTACCGCTGAACACTGGGAAGTCATCGAAGTCGTGCGGGCATTTTATCAGCGTTACGAAATGGCTCCGGCGATGCGACCGCTTGTGAAAGCAACCAAAAACGCACTGGGTGAAGAGAAAGGGCGTTCCATTTACCTGATGCAGCTTTTCCCCGGCAGCCCGGCAAAGCGAATTGCCCGCTTGGCCGGTTTGCCGAAGCCTACCAACTGCCTATAACCCGTGTAAATGGCTCGCTGGTTCTCGAATAGCTTAGGCCACATCACCGCGCGTACAGACCGACAAAACAACGGCATCGTCTGGACTAGTGGATACCAGTGCATGGCCCATATCACTATCAAAATAGATGCTGTCGCCCTCAGCTAGCACTAATGGGGCGTAAAATTCGGTGTAGAGCATAATATCGCCATGCAGCACCATCAAAAACTCTTCGCCATCATGGCGTACCCACTGGTGATACTCGTCAAAGCTGCGTGCACGTACGATGGTTTTGAAGGGAATCATACGTTTTTGGGCGAGTTGATGGCCCAATAATTCGTGCTCGTACGTGGGCGTGGGGTGCAGTTGCCCTTTGCCTTTACGAGTTAGATCGCGCCGCCCCATGGTATAACGTTCCCGCTTGGGGGGCGTGAGCAATTGAGGCAAGTCGATGTTGAGCCCGGTAGTGAGTTTTTGCACCACGCTAAAGGTGGGGGAGACTTGATCGTTCTCAATTTTAGACAGCGTTGAGCGGGCCAGCCCAGTGCGCTGGCTAACCTCTTCCAACGTCCACTGATTAGCGAGACGAATTTGTTTGAGCCGCTCGCCTAAACGCAACGGCTCAACAAAGGGTTTGCTTCCCGATGCAATACGCAGCGCGGCATGCTCTTCAGTCGTAGCGGTCATAGGTCGTCACATTGGCTGCGTTGTCTAACGGTGCGTGTCTATAGGCGCGCGTAAACGAACATCATATCACAGCAAAGAAGCGGCTAAGAACGGCTGGCAGAAGCAAGAGCGCTGACGCTTGCTTAGGGCACTTCAGCAAACGGCAGCCCCAACAGCGCTTTTAGATGTGCCTCAACGCCACTTGCCAGTGACTTCGGGTTATAGCCGCCTTCAAGCACCGATACAATGCGATTATCGGCATACAGGGTGGCGATCTCCATGGCTAGATGGGTAATCCAGTAGAAGTCTTCATCCTCTAAACAGATATCCCCCATGGGGTCATCACGGTGAGCGTCGAAACCCGCGGAGAGCATCACCAAGTCAGGTTTAAAGGCGTGCAGGGCAGGTAGCCAGTGGTTTTCGATGATGCGCCGGAACTCTGGGCCATCGGTGCCCACTTCAAGCGGGGTATTCACAACGTTTTGCCACTCGCTGCGCAAATAACGCCAGGGGTAAAACGGATACTGGAAGCTGGTGCAGATCAGTATCTCAGGATCATTTTTAAAGATATCGATGGTGCCATTGCACTGGTGAACATCAAAATCCAGTATAGCGATACGCTTGGCACCATATTTGGCTCGCGCATGGGCCGCCCCCACGGCGATATTATTGTAAAAACAGAATCCCATCGCATCGCTGGCTTCCGCATGGTGGCCTGGTGGTCTAACCGCACAAAAAACGTTATCCGCCTGACGCTTAAATACCTGATCTACCCCACGAATAACCGCTCCCGCTGCAACCCGTGCGGCTTGTAAGCTGTCAGGATTCATCATGGTATCGCTATCTAGCGTAACGATGCCTTCGGTGGGCAAGCACTTCTCTAGGGAGCGCAAATGGCGCAAGGGGTGTACTCTGGCAAGAGACTCCTCGCAGGCTGCCTTGGCATCGGCCTGCATGGTTTGCTGTAATAACCCAACAAGCGATAGGCGAGCGCGAATAGCCTCCAGACGCTGAGGGCTTTCAGGATGCTCCGGCCCCATGTGGTGCAATGAGCAGTCTGGGTGGGTAAGGTAGGCGGTAATCATTCCAACGCTCCATTATCATTGATGCCACCTTAATCGCCTTCAGGGCCTGGGCGACAGTGTCAATAAGTCGTACAGCCGCGATTCATGTCAGGGGAGACGCATTTTGAGTACGCGCTTTTTACACCATTTTTTCGAACCTCGCACACTAGCGGTGTTTGGCGCCTCTGAAAAACCCGCGTCGTTGGGCGGTCTAGTGCTGAGAAATATTCAGGAGGGTGGCTTTAAAGGGCCGCTCTGGGCAGTCAATCTAAAAGGCTACTCCCAAGTCTTCGGTGTGCCGTGCGTCAGCCGCGTAAGCGAGCTACCCGAAGTGCCCGACTTAGCCGTGGTCTGCTCGCCGATTGAAGGTGTGCCTAGCCTGATTAAAAAGCTTGGGCAATACGGTGTCAAAGCGGCCCTGGTGCTCTCGGGCGGGGCTTACCTGGATCGAGATAAAGGCAATCAGGGTTCCATTCGCGAACGAATGTTGAGTGCGGCACGCGTCTCGGGTATTCGTGTACTCGGCCCCGAGTGCATGGGGCTAATTGTACCGGGCAAAAAGCTTAACGCCTCTTACGCCAGTCAGCCGGTGAAAGCGGGCCGCGTCGCTTACCTGGGCCAGTCCGGCATGCTGGCCAATGCGATGATTGATTGGGCCGCCGGGCGTGATGTGGGCTTTTCGCACTTGATAACCGTTGGCGACAGTGTCGATGTGCTATTGCCAGACCTGATCGATTACGTTAATCAATTCTCGCCCGCTCAGGCCATTATGCTGCACCTTGAGCGAATCAGCGACGCCCAGCACTTTATGACCGCCGTGCGTGATGCATCACGTAATCGTCTGGTACTGGCAATAAAAAGCGGCCGCACCCCAGAATCGGATATATCCGGCATGTCACCCACGCCTGGGATTGCTAACCGTGACGTGGTGTTTGATGCCGCTTTTGCTCGGGCAGGGGTGGTGCGGGTAAATGATTCCGATGAGCTGCTTGATGCGCTGGAAACCCTGTCGCGCATGAAACCCCTGAAGGGCGATCGTCTGGCCATTGTCTCTAACGGTTTAGGGCCCGCCATGCTGGCGATCGATAAGCTGATTAGCGCGGGCGGTAAATTGGCTGAATTTAGCGACGAAACCCAGGCAGCGCTGCACCGTAGCGAGGTCGATATGAGCAAGCCGGGCGAGAACCCGGTGGATCTGGGCGGCAATGCCTCGCCCGAGCGGTTTGTCCAAGCGCTGGAGATTGTCGCTGCTGACGCCAACGTGGATGCAGTACTCGTGGTACACGCGCCTACCCGGATGGCGCCATCGCTGGTCACTGCCCAGGCGCTGATCGATAACCGCAAGAAGTTCCGCCGCAACCTGCTCACCAGCTGGATGGGCTTAAAAGAAGCGCTCAATGCTCGCCATATCTGCAATTTAGCCGGGATTCCAACCTATATTTCACCTGAAAAAGCCGTTAAGGCGTTTATGCATATGGTGATTTATCAGCGCGTTCAAGCGCTGCTGCAGGAGATCCCGCCCAGCCTGCCGTTTTCCACTAGCCCGGAAATACGCGCCCAGTGCCGTACGCTGATTAAGCAGGCAAAAGAGCAGGGCAGGCAAACCTTGACCCACTCAGAAACGGCCCAAGTGCTTGAAGCCTATGGCATTCCCACGGCGCCCAGCGTCTATTTGGCCACCCCCGATGAAGCGCTTGCCCGCGCTGCGGAGATCCCTGGCACCAAAGCGCTGAAAGTGGTTCATGAAGGCAACTGTCGCCCTTATCGCTACCGCAAGCATCCGCATAAAATTTCAGCGGGCTTGCTACAGGATTTGGACACGCCCGAACAGGTGGCGGATGGGGTTCGCCAGCTAGGCGAGAAGGTCGCTGAGAAATTTCCCGAGTACGCGATCCGCGAGTACTGTTTGCAGCCCATGCAGCGTGGCAAGCACTCAATGCAGATTTGTGCCGGTATTACCCGTGACCCTGTCTTCGGCCCACTTATCGTCTTTGGCATCGGCGGCTATAAGGTCAACGTGCTGGCTGACCGCCAGGTGGCGTTGCCGCCGCTCAACATGAGCCTGGCCGCCGATGTGGTAGGAAGAACCCACGCCGCCTCATTAATTCGTGAACACTCCGCCGACCCAGAGCGTGACATTCAGCATTTATGCCAAATGCTGGTCAAACTATCGCAAATGGCCTCCGATCTAAGCGATCTACGGGGTCTGGAAGTAAATCCTCTGCTGCTGAATCGTGACGGTATGGTCGCCGTCGATTTCGCCCTGGATCTTGGTTCGCCATCGCGCTTTGCGATCATGCCGTACCCTGAAGAGCTGCGTGAATGGGTGACGCTGAAAAACGGCTGGCAGGTCGAGGTAAGGCCTATTCGTGCCGAAGATGCCCATTTGATTACCACCTTCCATCGCCAGCTCTCGGAAGAGAGTATTCGTTTCCGCTACTTCCACAATAAGTCCAATTTAACTCAGCGCGACCTGTCGATCCTGTCGCATATCAATTACGACCGTCAGATGGCGTTTATCGCGGAATATTTAGGCGATGAGGGCAGCAAAGAGATGCTTGGGGTGGTGCGGGTATGGAATGACCCGGACAATATTCGTACCGAGTTCTCGGTCATTATTCGTGATGACCTTCAAGGGCTGGGCATTGGCAGCCTGCTAATGAAGAAGATGATCGATTACTGCACGAACATCGGCACTCTGGAAATGATCGGCAAAATTATGGTCGATAACCATCCAATGCGGGCGCTAATGAAACACTTAGGCTTTAAATGCCGCTACAACATGGAGGAGCAAGTGATTGATGCCGTGCTGCGTCTCAACGAGCCCGAAAGTGAATGGCAGCGGCACCGCCTTGAGAGCCTACCGGATTAGGCATTTGAAAAGCTTTAAAAACGATAAGGCCTGCGTATAAAACACAGGCCTAAATTGTGAACTTGTTGCTGACGTTATGGCGCCATGCGGAAACGGCCCCATTCACCGCCGTCACGACGCTCAAAGCGTAGGCGGTCATGTAGGCGACTAGGCTGACCCTGCCAAAACTCGATCATTTCCGGCGTGACACGATAGCCCCCCCAGTGGATCGGGCGGGGAATATCCTGGCCATCATAGGCTTGCTCAAAGCGCTTTTGGCGCTCTTCGATCCAGTTACGGTCGGGAATCACTACACTTTGAGTCGCAATCCATGCGCCCAATTGGCTACCCCGAGGTCGGCTGGCAAAGTACTCATCAGACTCATCGGCTGAAACCTGCTCAACTGGGCCTTCTATGCGTACCTGCCGTGAAAGCGAAGGCCACCAGAAGGTCATGGCCGCGAAGGGCACATTGCTCAGCTCGCTCCCCTTATGGCTATGGTAATTGGTGTAAAAAACCATGCCGCGCTCATCAAATCCCTTTAACAGCACCACCCGCGCGTGAGGGCGGCCTTGGCTATCTACGGTGGCTAGTGTCATGGCGTTGCCATCTTTGCCCTCTTTTTCCAGGGCAAGGCTAAACCACTCATCGAATAGCACGAATGGATCGTCGGGTGTCTGGGACTCATCAAGCCTGCCGCCTTCATAATCACGCCTGATATCGGCTATGTTACGTGTCATCGAATACTTCTCCCTGGAGTTTCATCCATGTTCGCCGGTCTGTCTTTAAAGCTCAAGTGACCGACATCAATGGATGTTTAATGCGTTGACTCACTGCTTATATTTTCGGCGGTGTTGCGACTAATCGTTACGACTGACGATTGCGGCTAACTGTCTCGCATTCTATGAGAAAGGCTCAATTAATGCGAAGCTATCTCACCACTGGGGGCTCATCACTGCTGAGAGAGGACATGTTATGCGCGACAAGGTAGCGATTGAGGTATGGGATGGCTGGCTTCGCCTGTTTCACTGGGGGTTAGTGGCGGCGGTGTTGATTTCATTTTATACCACCAAGACTAGCGGAGCGCCTTTCCTATTTCCAATTGAAGTGCATGCCCAGGCGGGCTACCTGATAATCGGTCTACTCGTTTTCCGATGGCTGTGGGGTGCCTTGGGCAGCGTGTATGCGAGATTTAAAACGTTTTTATATCCACCCGCGAAAACAGTCGCCTACGCCAAGTCATTTTTTAAGCGCCAACCCAGCGCTTATGCCAGCCATAACCCACTAGGCGGCTGGATGGTGCTGTTAATGCTTCTTTCGCTTAGTTTTCAAGCCGTGAGCGGGCTGTTTTTAAGTGACGATATCTTTTTTCAGGCGCCGCTCTATGGCGTATTTGGCGAAGCAGTAGGCAACCAGTTGAGAACACTGCATCAGCTCAACAGTGATTTGCTCATCATTCTAATTGGGCTGCACCTGGCTGGCTTGATCGCACATCGGCTGCTAGGTGAACCGCTAGTAGCAGCAATGCTGGTAGGTACCAAGCGCTTTCGCCAGCAGCCTGTCGATGCGCGTAAGGAGCGACTGCAGGCTGCCACGCTGCGCTTACGTGCGCTGAGTGCGCTATTGATTGCAGCGGGCACCGTACTATGGCTCTGGTTTTAAAGCGGTGTTTATTGATTCAGCTGTCGACTGCGAAAGCGCGCATAGCCCATACAGCCGGTAAATAGCACCAGTGCGACAACCGCCTCGACCACTCCACGCAAGCCCTGCCCAGGCAAAGTGACCAACATCACACCTTGCGTGAAGTAGAGCAGGCTAACAAAGGCGAGCCAGGCGTGGCCTCGAGCACGTTTACCAATGATGGAGGGTAAAAACAGTACCAGGGGCAGCACAAACGCAACCACCGGCCGCCAGTTAAAATCGTCGTCTTGGAGTAAAAAGCCACGGTAAATAACCAGTACCAGCAGAAGAGCAAAGCTGGCTAATACCACCTGTCGGCTTCGAAGGGTCAGTTTATCAAGCCCATGGCGTGCTTCTACATCCTCCAGCCACTGCCTCATAATGCCTCCTGACGCATGGCGTGCAGCGCTAGAGCGAGTCGTGCCAGTCGTTTGCCCTGGGCAACACACAGCGCGCGTTCGTGCTCATCAACAGAGCGGTTACTGCGCGTTCCTGCTAAGTGGCTTGCACCATAGGGCGTGCCACCAGTACGCGTTTCCAGCAAGGTGGTTTCACTATAAGGAACCCCTGCGTAGACCATGCCATGATGCAGTAGCGGCACCAGCATAGTGAGCAGGGTGCTCTCTTGCCCACCGTGGAGGCTGGAGGTCGAAGTGAAGGCACTGGCGGGTTTGTCGATCAAGGCACCGTTCATCCACAGGCTGCTGGTGGAGTCGATAAAATACTTAAGCGGAGCGGCCATGTTGCCAAACCGGGTGGGGCTACCCAGTGCTAACCCGCTGCAGTTGCGCAGGTCGTCTAGCTCAACATAAACAGCGCCCTCTGCAGGAATTTCTGGCTCAATGGCTTCACAGGTCGTTGAAACCGGCGCCACTGTGCGTAAACGCGCTTGAATACCCGGCACGCTTTCTACACCAGCCGCAACCTGCTGCGCCATGGTGGCGGTCGCGCCAGAGCGCGAGTAGTACAGAACCAAAACGTACGGTGTCATTTCACTCATCACTATTCCTGAATGGGTTCATAAAAGCTGTCCTGGCAATAGGGCTTTGCATGAGGGTTTTGCAAAATAGGGCACAGCATGGTGTCTATGGTATCAGAGCGAACGGGAAGTCCGCGTGCTGTACAAACGTATTTTGTTGCTCAGGTAAACGCAGGTAGACCCAGGCCCGGGTACCATCGTCGAGGGTTATTGTCCTGCGCTCGTAACGAATCCCCAGTCGTTCGTAGCGATCAAGACGAGACAGCTCGTCGGCATCCACTCGTAACAGTAGGCCCTTAACGTTGCTCCCCGGCTGGGGTGAAAGGTCGAGACCGTTGCGTTGGTACCCCGCTAGCACCGCATCTTTAGGGGCACCGAAACTTCCCATGACCACTAAGCGAACGGGGGCATAGCGTAGCGTGCCATACACAAAGACCTGATGGGTTCGCTGTTCGATAGTAGGAAGATCGTCAGGTCGGTCATAAAACCACGGGCTCAGCATGGTTAACCAGAGCCACCCGGCTAAGCTAAGGAGCCCCACACCGCTTAAAATCAAAAGGCGTTTTAGCCAAACCATTTTAATCACACCAGGGCGCCTCGCAATGTAGGATGAGAATATGAATGGGGCGATAAAAAAAACGGACGTTTAGCTTGTCGCTACAGGCAGAGGATGACAAGTTCTATGTTATCGACTGTATGAATCTGCTTAAGCAAACTACCCAGGTTTGCTAGGCTATGTTGGTAAAGCCTGCATGTAAAATAGGTGCTCATTAGAACCTGCCGTAGGAGCCTGCAATGAATCAGCCGCTTCGTGATGATCTGGATTTTCGTGCTCTCGTAGGTGATGTGAAACCTTTGCCACCGAGAAATCGTGCTGACCCAGGCGCTAATCGCAAAAGCCCCTCAGAATCCCAGTTGGCTCGGCGGGAGTGGGCAGAGGAAGAGATGGGGGCACGCAACTTTCTGTCCGACGACTTTGTCGATCTGCTGCCCCCCTTTGATCCCATGGAGTATCGCCGCGAGGGCATTCAGCAGGGTGTAGTCGATAAATTAAAGCACGGGGGCTATAGCGTTCAGTCGCAGCTCCACTTGCTTCGGCGCCCATTAACAGAGTGTCGCCGTATGCTGTTTCCCTTTATTCAAGAAGCCTACGCCCACGATTTACGCTCCGTTATGATCGTGCATGGCCGCGGGCGAGAGATTGATAGCCCCGCCAACGTACTGCGTTCATACTTGGCCAAGTGGCTATGCCAGTTTGAGGAAGTGCAGGCGTACGTCTCCGCACAGCCTTCGGAAGGTGGGTTGGGCGCGACCTGGGTAATGCTACGTAAAAGCGATCGCGCCAAAGCCAATAACCGTGAGCGCCAGCAGAAGCGGCGGGGGTGACGGTTTAATAATAGAGCCAGTCACAAATAAAAAGGGCAGCCGAATGAACTGACCCCATAAACTTGGACAGTGAAAAACTAAGCAGCCAAGGCCTGATTTCGGTACTGCACCGGACTCAGGCCTTTTAATTTGGTCTTAATCCGCTCGTGATTGTAGTAATGGATA
>Ga0208919_1000080_pt1 | contig 65214 bp, 93 predicted proteins | sample 4_EtaG_FD_184076 | JGI IMG/M metagenome (GOLD analysis project Ga0208919, IMG submission 184076) | Marine viral communities from the Subarctic Pacific Ocean - 4_ETSP_OMZ_AT15127 metaG (SPAdes) (version 3) | ecosystem: Environmental > Aquatic > Marine > Oceanic | place: Pacific Ocean | collected... | reverse complement strand
TTTACAAAATGGATAAGATTAAAAATCAATTAGCCGGTGTAGCAGCTTTACTTGGTGTCATTGCAGCAATTGGTGGTGGCTTTGTAAAGTATGGGGAAATTGTAACTAAACTAGATGCATTAGAAGGTGCTAGTGGTGGCATAGATTTTTCTCCACAGATTGCAGTGTTAGAAGAAAAAGTTAATGCTTTAGAAAATGCAGATACATCACACACTCATGAAGTTGGTGAACACAAACACGAGGAACACGGTCATACTAAAATATTAGTAAACGAAAAAACAATACAAATATTACAAAATCAAATAGACGAACTAAAAGCAAAGAGCGATAATCCATTAGCACAATAATGAATCTTTCACGTAACTTTACTCTTCAAGAGTTAATCAAATCAGATACTGCTATCCGTTTGGATATCAATAACAATCCAAACTCAGGGCAGATAGAAAAGTTAAGATTACTTTGTGAGAATATTTTACAGCCGGTACGTGACCATTTTGGCAGGGTCAAGGTGACGAGCGGGTTCCGTAGTGAACAACTTTGTATAAAAATTGGTAGCTCAATCAATAGTCAACACGCCAAAGCCGAGGCCGCAGACTTTGAATGCATGGGCACAGACAATGCAGAATTGGCTGACTGGATTTATAACAACCTAGAATTTGATCAATTGATATTAGAATTTTACACACCTGGAGAACCAAACAGTGGGTGGATACACTGCAGCTACACTACTGACCAACCAAGAAAACAATTTTTACATGCCTATAAATCAGAGGGTAAAACAAAATACAAACCTGTGATTGGAAAGGCAAAAGACCTTGTCTAAAAAGAGTACATTGTTTGCAGAAATAATTAAAAGAGCAAAGATGGTGGATGGTGTTTGTCCACATTGCGGGGACCATACGCTGCTGATATCAGTAGTGCAAGACTACTACAGATGTTTAAACTGTGGTGGGGACATAGAGCAGAAAGTAAATGGCAAGATAAGTTATTTACCTATAGACCTAACGGTTCAAGAAGTAGATAAAGATGGCCAAACGTAAATTTGTAAACTTTACACCAAGACCAAAGCCTAGAAAACGTCCTCGGCGTCACAAGAAAAGCCTCAATAAATCAGAAAAAAGGGATCATAAACCGTACAATCGACAGGGTAGAAAACAATAAAAAAATTATTTTTATTGTTGACAAATATCCCTAGATATCCTATATATTACGCATACTCAATTTATAAAGTTGCAACTTTGTAAAGCTTTGTGGCGGAACAACGTTTAAGCGGATGTAACGCACAAGACCCGAGGGTTACGGCCGAGTGGCTGAAGACACGGGAATTGGTTCTGAGTACCGACTTATCTAAACAAATTAGATGGGACGCTTCGGGAAAGGTTGTGGGTGACTACCAGGAAGGCCCACCGAGTGAGTTAGTAAAAGGAGAAAGTTATGGTAGATCAAACAAGATGGGGCATCGACATGGTGCAACAAGAAAACAAAGCAAAAGCTTATGAAGATCAAAAGCTTATGCGAAAAGAAGTTGAAGAGTTTATAAAAAATTGTAGTGTATATCAATTACAAAAAATGACAGAAAGAATGAAGGAGTTAAAAAAATGAAAACGGTTACACTAAACGTTGAAGGTATATCACAAGGACAGTGGTCTACATTTTTATTAGAGTTAAACTTAATGAAGAAAGCATGGAGGCCATACGGTGTTGATGTTAAGTTAAAAGCACATTCAATTAATAAAATAATTGAGAAAGGAACAACTGTAAATGACTACACAAGATCAACTAGACAAACTCGCAAACGAGTACAACAAAACAAAAGATCCTAAATACAGAGAAGTTTGGTATAAACTAATAAAAGAACTTGCTTATGGAGATGGATATTATAATTCTAAAGGACGGACTCTACCATTCGATCCTAATCGCAGAGAATCTAACGACTGATTGTTTTGATTTTTGTGACATGGTTCGAGAACGAGTAACTACTTATCTTGAAGATAGAAACCAACACATAATTAAAAGTGGTCCCTGGGGTGGTGGTCAGTGGTTTGGATGTATCTGTCGTTAAGTTGTGGCCCATTGGTCTTGGATGCGATGCACGGCATGTGTTAGGAATAATCCCGGGTGAGACCTACCGGGAGCCACATTAAGTTGTAGTCTGTTCTTTGCAATCGAAAGCAGTAAACATTTCATATTCATTGATGGTCATTGGATTCAATGACTTTAACATTGTACTAGAATAATCATACCCGTAGATAATACATTTATAGTACTCATCAAATTCAGACATAGGCACCGGTATAGGTTTACATTCATTACCAGGTATTCCGCTGCATATTATCATCATTAATATATATTTTGTCATTGACTTTTAATATTATTCTCCTATATTATCATCATTAATAAACGAAAGGAAATCAGATGACTGATATAACCAAATACAGAAACGTTTCACTCACAAAGGAAACATACTCTACTTTGGAGAAGTTGTCGAAGGTATTATTGCCTGACGCAAAGTTATCCATATCAAAGACAGTAGAATCTATAGCAAACGAAAAAGCTAAAAAACTTAATGGTAAATTAAAGGAGAAATAATGTTTACATTAACTGAAGAACAAAGAAAACAATTATTACAATACATGTGGCAAAGACCATACGGTGAAGTTGCACAACACATAGCAATGTTAGCATCACTAAAACCTGCAGAAAATAAAAAAGATGACGGACCAAAAAAAGATCTGTCCTAATTGTTTTGGTAATGGGTTCGTTAGAGTTAAAGAATCCATTAACCGAATCGATGACGTTATACAATGCGTAGTCTGTAATTCACAAGGCGAAGTACGTGACAAAGAGTATGACGAGTATTTTGAAAGATATAAAATACTGAAACCATCCGATGCGTAAAAGCAGACACTGGCTAGATATTGACCAAGACTCTGTTGATGTAGAGATAAGAGACGAGGATCGAGCGTCAAGGGACAACCAAGAGTTTGCACACACAGATGGTAAGAAAGTGATACAGAAAGATAACAAACGAGTGCCGCGATTCAAAACAAAACTAGAAGAGTTGATATGGATTGCACAACAGAAAGGCAAGAAATGAACGAAGTAGACGCAGCATATATCGCAGGACTCTTTGATGGTGAGGGGTCCATACACTTTAAACGTGGTATCGAGAAGAAAAAGAAACACAAGGGAGATGGATACCGGACCTCTAATTCTATGCGTATTAGCATGGAGATAACCATGACAGATTATTCTGTATTAGTTTGGGTCCATGAAGTCTTGGGTGTAGGTACACTCAGGCCTAAAAGAGTAAAAGGTAAACGTAAAGATGGTACGCCGTATCTAAAACAATATAAGTGGCGATGTACGTTTAGAGATTGCTACCAAGTATGTCTTATCTTGTGGCCATTTGCTCATGTAAAATTAGATAAGATACAACAGGTTATTGAACATTATTCTAAAGAAAAAATTATGAATGGTAATGTTGTAAGTTTAGATGAATACAAACAAGCGATGAGTTTAGAATGAGTTGTCTTAGTTTAATGTTAGCTTTGTCTATGCATGTAGGGTTAGAGGGTAATTATAACTCGATACATCCACACGCACGGTGCCAAAAAGATGCTGTGATATCAGGTATTTATTATAATAGTGAAGATAATATATCTGCTTATGTTGGACTAGAACATAATGGATTTGAATTAGGACTGGTTACAGGTTATGGATACGCGAATGTTGTACCGATGTTACGATATAAAAAAGATAAATTATTTATTGCACCTGCAATTGAAAAAGGTGGGAAGAAAGGATTGGTAATAGGAATTGAGTTTTAAGTGGAATAAATTATACGAATACCCAGCGTCGATGCGAACGTCGATAGAGGGTAAAAGACATTACGAGATAACTGGTAAGAAGTTACCTAGTGTAACAACTATTCTGTCAGCGACTAAATCTCAGGAGGCGATAGACTCGATTAATAGATGGAAGGCGCGGGTAGGCGAGGACCAGGCAACAAGAGTCAAGGATCAAGCGGCAAGCAGGGGTACCAACATGCACTATCACCTGGAGAAGTATATCCTGGGAGAAGGACACAAGGATCTAACCGACGAGGGTCAGGTGGCAGGCGACATGGCTCAAGTGATAATTGACAAAGGCTTAGTTGATTTGTCAGAGATATGGGGCAGTGAAGTTACCCTATATTACCCGGGACTGTATGCAGGTGCCACGGATCTAGTGGGTGTCTACGACTACGAAGATTCGATTATTGACTTTAAGCAATCGAACAAGCCTAAACGTAAGGAGTGGATAGAAGATTATTTCATGCAGCTAGGGGCATATGCTATGGCCCATAACCAGGTCTACAATACTGAGATCACTCAGGGTGTGGTATTGATGTGTACACCAGACAATTATTTCCAAAAATTTCAAATAAAAGGCAAAGAGTTTATCAAATATCAACATAAATTCCTAGAGCGAGTTGATAAATACTATTCTAATTTAGAATGATTCTAAACTATATAAATAAGGCAGCATTGCCACAATTAAAAAGTGAGGTTTTATGCGGTTCATCACCACCTATAGGTTTTTTGAAATTATTAAATTTGACAAAACCCTTTAGAAAAAGAGAGGTGATCTGGCACTTTGGTGATCAGCAAGGAATACCAACGTTTTTTGAAGACAGGGGCCGCGCGAGTACTTTGGATTCCATTTTTGCATTTAAAATTCTGGAAAACCTATAGGCCTGATGTTATAGAGAGCTATGCCCAAGAAGAGAAAACTAAATACAATTGATAAAATCAATAATGATATTCCATATCACAAATACAGAGTAGAGTGGGTTGATTGTGTATCTGATTCTGCCTGGGCTAATGATAAGGAGTTTGATAAAATGAAATTAGCTAACCCTGTAAATGAAGGTTGGCTATATGAAAAAACAAAAAACCATATCAAAATATTTGCTTCGTATGATAAGGATGAAGACGGAATTACTTTTGGAGATCGGACGATGATTCCTCGTCAATGGGTAAAGAAGATGACGAAACTTTCTTAACTCTAGGAATAATTTTTTCATCTATATTCTCTTGAGTCTCGCTGTCTATCAAAGGTGAATACTCTTTCATGATAGTTGCAAACTCTTTACGCATATCTTCTATGCTGGCTTTCTTGATGTCACCAGTTAATATCATTTTTTGTTCTACGTACAGAGCTCCAGCTTTACCACGTGCCACTTCTGCATTTGTAGCTGCAGACCAGGCCTTAGACTTTCTTGCTTCATCTCGTAGTCTACCAAGCTCAGTAAGATGGCTTTCTATATCGATCTTATACTTCTGTTGGTTCTCTTCTCTAAGCTCACCTATATACTTTACAACTAATGGAAACTTCTGAGGGTTTTGTAATTCTGATGCTGTGATTCTAGCTCTGTCTTTTTCATAGCCAGCTTCGATAGCACACTCATACGCATGCATACGTCCTTCATTAGTCACCAACAAGTTGGCAAACTTTAGCTGCATTTCGGTCAATCTTTTAGGCACTCCCATAGCTTGACTTTTAACGTAACATAACGTAATAGTCAACCACATGATAAATGCGAAAGAACTAGCTAAACAGCTGGACAATTTTTTAAAGTCACCCACATGTCAAAATGCTAGGGTACAGGTTAGACTACCAAGGGGAGAGTTTCATTCTCCGGATGGTCACTTTGATATTCATTCAATTACTCTATTTGAAAATAATATAATTGGTGCAAGAGAATCACATAGATTGGTGATTGATATTGCTTCTGAGAGTTGGAGAATGGGTTCAGTTAAGAAAAAAGCGTAAACAATTGTTACGTCGAAAAATCGATGGGACCAGAGGCAAAATTTTATCAATATTGGAAAAAAAATACACCAAACATTTCGTACACAAGGCTTGAAAATACTAGCAGTTTAGGTACGCCAGATGTGTTGGCATACAACAAAAAAGGTACATTTTTTACCATTGAATTCAAAGTAACAAAACGTAACAAATTAAGCATTTCACCACACCAAATTGCGTTTCACGTGAAACATCCGAGGCATAGTTTTATCCTCGTAAAGTCCCTCGCTTCCGGCTGCTTGAAACTTTATACAGGGGACCAGATTCAGGAGCTTGTTGTTTCAGGCTTGTTGCTTGATGCCTCTGCGACAGGGCTTGATGCTTGTCGCTTGTTGCTTGAAGATTTAGCTTGATGGTTCGCGCTTGAAGCTTGTTGCTTCTCCCATTCTTTTCTTTTTTTCTCAAGCTCCTTGTAATATTTCGGATGTTTCCAGATCATTTTTAATCTTGTTCTTCAGTATATTCAGTCTCAGTGTCAATGCCATAGCGCTCATCATCCGGGGTCTTGCCCATAATTTTTTTATAAGCTTCTTCTTCGCTTGAAGCCTCAACACCAAACCAAACATCTGTTTTAACATACGTTTGTTCAATTGTGTATTTTTTCTTTTTAGTGTTTTCCATAACTTATATTTCCTACCTCTCTATTCCAGCAAGCCCGGCAATCTTGGCAGCTGTTGCCCTGCTTCGGTGCTGGGCAGCTCGCGCCGCCCTTACTAGTCACCGTCGAAGTCCAAGGCCAAAATTTAACTGGGCCCTGGTCTATCATATGCGAGGACATACGAATGATTAAATTTTTTGGTACAACCTCAGGTTGAATTTGGTTGAGAATTTTTGCTTCTCGTGTTGGCATCCAGTGACGCGTGCCAGGTGTCAACCTGCATACTTCAAAAATTTTATTTAAATGATCAAGATCTTGAATATCTCCGGCATCGTGCCATCTAAAAAATTTCTGTCTTTTAATTTGTGTAACCATTGCAGCAACCCAGCCCGGACGCTTCAGTGCTTCTAGTCGCTGGTACTGTGCAGCCTTAATTGCTTTGTATCTTGTATAGTTACCCTTCAGAGCGTAACAGCTGGCGCAGACGCTGCCTTTAATTTTTCTTAACTTGCTCCCGGTTTTGCATTCCCAGGCTGGCAAGCTGTAACTCAGGCCCGGCATCTTAGACGTTCGAGTCAGTGACCCGGTAATTTGTTTTGCTTCTTTTACTTTCATGATTCCTCGCTTTCTTCATCCAATATAATGATGGATAATTAAAAGTCAATATATTTATTTACAAGCTGCGACAATATTGTCATTTGACTTAAGGGATTTTATAGGATATACTAGGGGCGGGCGGCCGGGGTCATATGCTTGAAGATTCGCGGGCCCACCCTCCCGGGCCGCTTGTTGCTTGTTGCTTGTTGATTATTTTTTTTTAAGAAAAATGACGGGACTACGACCAGCCAACGCCAGAGTCTCTGTGTTCTAGCGGCGGCGCGTTGACTGATCCCAGGTCACACTAAAACCAAAAAAGTTACGAGAGGCAAACAACCCAGTCTCTTCTCCGTTTTGGACATCATTTAAGATTAGTCAAATCTCTAATGTGACCAGGGATCAGTTGTCTTATGGCAAGCATCTCGCTTTACAGCTCAAACGATGGCTGGCTCAGCCAACGCCATTTCCAACACAACTGATCCCAGGTCTATCGTTTAATGTCTGAACTCAGCTAGCACCGTCCAGCGCAAACGCTTTGCAAAACGTACAATAGACCAGGGATCAGCACCCAGGAAAGACGGCAACAAGTTGCGGTGTGATCCTGGGTCTGTCCTGAGGGTTTCCCAATTTTAAGTGCAGTACAACCCACAATCGAGCACTACTAGTTTGAGTTTATAACGCCGTAAGCTAGTAAAAGGGCGTAGGTAAGATTTAATTCAATCTTAAATCCAACATAATGGATTATCCTATAATAGTAAATGGTCAAAAGTGTCGCACCTAAAATAAATAAATTATTATCCATTATTATACTTGACACCATATTTCAGTATGTTATAAGAGGGTATAAACAACAGAAAGAGGATAATATGACAAATGACAAAAAATACTTTGTAATTGAAGAGAGGGTTTATTCATACCCTAATCAACATTCAAAGTATTACATAATGAAAGACAAAGCGTACTCATTATCGGAGGCAACTAAAATGTTGATTGCTTACGAGCAACTAAATGACAGCGATACGACAAAGTATCATTTACAATTAGTTGATTTGTTAATGAGTGATAATACTCACGAACCTTTAGTATTAACTGATGAGGTGCAACAATGAGTAAGACAATGACCAAGTATCAGTTAGATCACTTTAGAGATAAAGTGAAAAGACAGTTTAACCCAATGATTGAAGAGCAAGAGTTATTGGTTAAACAATTTAAAACAGAAGCGACAGACAAAGCGGTTGATAAGCTATCTAAAAAAATTGGTGCAGATAAGATTATCAATAAATTTAGACAAGCAGAAAAAATGTTAGAAGACGCGAGAGCAACAGCGCTGACATTTTTTGAGAAGAAAAAACCAAAAGACCAAGAGTTAAACTATAACTTTAAGAGAGATAGTTATAGATATAATGATGATAAATTGTCCCTTGCAGATTGTGAAGATCAATTGAGAGAGTGGGCGTCTACACTTGCAGAAAGAGAGATTGAAAGACGACCTGAAGGGCAAAAACTAAAACAACTTAAAGACCTTAAAACAAAAGCACTTGACGTTGTTATGGAAAGTGGAACGCCTGATACATTGGCAATTGCTCTCGACAATGTATCTAAAAAGATTGGATTACGTTGGAACCAAGACCTCCAAGCACTTCCAAACTTTAAACAATAACACTTGACAGGGTATCCTATTTGATATAGGATACCCTATAGAAAGCGAGGAAAGAATGAAAACATTTAAAATAATATATTATTCTAACAAGGATAAAAAACATATTATAAGAAAAGGTACACATGATGAGAAGTCAAGATTTGGTACTTCCAAAAAAGGCGTTCCTTACTATGTATATTATGACTTGGATCAGTTAGGATATAGAACGGCAACTACAACATGGAAGGTGTATCAATGATCTGGATACCAGTAGCAATTGCAACCTTTGGTTTTGTTGGATTGTTAGGAATAATAATCTGGCACATTATGGAAGATTTGTAAAATAACACTTGACAAGGATTATCCTATAATATAGGATAGTCCTATCAACAGAAAGAGGATAATATGAACGAAGTATATACAGACAATAAAAACAGAAAGTTTATTGAATATAAAAATAAAGTATATCGAATACCAGCGCCATTCGATCAATGTTTCTTTGGTAGTGAACCAACTAAAGAGATGACTATTCATAATCGATTTAGTGATGAGAACTATACACAATCTGCAAAGCTACCAGCGTTTGCGGTTGCTATCTATGACACAATCATAGGCGCAGAGCAGACTGAAGATTATACAACTATGCAGAAAGGATTAACTTGGTTTCAAAAGAATTTTACTGATGAATATTATACATTGTTAGATTAATAATAAAACACGGGTATGCACTTCGTGCATACCCTATCCAGCATTATCCTATGCAATAACTGCATACCACCACAGGTTGTGCGCGTCTGCTTGGCGGCTCGCGGGCCCACCCTCCCCAGATAGAGGTACCACAACGATTTGCAAATTTGGAAGTTTATTTATAAGCGATCCCCGGTAAACGATAGGGATCCTATATGGCTACCCTATATAGTCAGTTTTGTATAGTCAAATCCCTCAAAATCATTATAAAGGCAAATTAAACATATAAAAAAATTTTACAAAAATTTTTTCAAATGCAAAAACAATTTAAACTAGAAGACCTAGATCAGCTGCCTCCTAAGATTAGGGATAGAGCCAAACAACTACTAAGTGGAATATCTGAAGAAGAGAAAAAAGAAAAAGCAAAAAATAATTTTTTAGATTTTACCAAACACATATGGCCTGACTTTATTGAAGGTGAGCATCATAAAATTATTGCAGATAAATTTAATAAACTAGCAACAGGAGAAATAAAAAGATTGATAGTGAATATGCCACCAAGACATACGAAGTCTGAGTTTGCATCTACATTATTACCTGCTTGGATGATTGGCAGGGAACCTAAATTAAAAATCATTCAAACAACTCACACAGGAGAACTTGCAGTACGTTTTGGTCGTAAGGCTAAGACACTAATTGATTCACCTGAGTATCAAGAAATTTTTCAAACAAGACTAAGAGAAGATAGCCAAGCCGCTGGTCGCTGGGAAACAGCACAGGGAGGAGAGTATTTTGCAGCGGGTGTAGGAGGAGCTATCACAGGACGGGGTGCAGATTTGTTAATCATTGACGATCCGCATTCTGAACAAGACGCGATGAACATGACAGCTTTAGAGAGAGCTTATGAATGGTACACATCTGGACCACGACAACGTTTACAACCAGGAGGAAAGATTGTTTGTGTTATGACAAGATGGAACACAAAAGATCTGACTGGAATTTTATTAAAGAATCAATCTGAACCTAAATCAGATCAATGGGACATAGTAGAGTTTCCGGCAATTATGCCGAGTGGTAAACCTGTATGGCCGGAATACTGGAAGCTAGATGAACTGGAATCAGTTAAAGCATCCTTATCACTCGGCAAGTGGAACGCACAATGGATGCAAAATCCAACTTCAGAAGAAGGTGCAATATTAAAACGTGAATGGTGGAAGGACTGGGATAAAGATTATATTCCAAGATTAGAACATGTCATTCAAAGTTATGATACTGCATTCATGAAAAAAGAAACTGCAGACTACAGTGCGATTACTACTTGGGGTATCTTTCGTGAGAATGAAGATAGCCCTGCACAACTTTTATTATTAGATGCTGTTAAAGATAGATTTGAGTTTCCTGAACTTCGTCGTGTTGCAAAAGAGCAATATGATTACTGGCAGCCTGAGACTGTACTCGTTGAAGCAAAAGCATCTGGACTACCATTAACATACGAGTTAAGAAATATGGGTATCCCTGTAATTAACTATACTCCCTCTCGTGGAAACGATAAACATACTAGAGTTAATTCTGTTGCACCTCTCTTTGAATCTGGTAATATATGGGCTCCTTTGAGTAAACAGTTTGCACAGGAAGTTATAGAAGAATGTGCAGCGTTTCCTTATGGAGATCATGATGACTTGGTGGATAGCACCACCCAGGCCGTAATGCGTTTTAGACAGGGTGGTTTATTAATGCACCCTGAAGACTACGAGGATGAAGTTAGTCCTCCAAGAAAATATAAATATTATTGGTAACAATTTATGGCAGGCATAAAAGATTTAATTACACAAATTCCACCAGAGTACAGACTCTATCTACAAACAATGTTTCCAGGACAAAAAACTGGAACTATTGATGAAGGTTATTTTTCTCAAGATTTTAAAGACCAACTTAAAGATCAAGTTTTAAGTAAAATGGAGATGGGTATGAGTTTTGATAGCCCTCCTGTTTATGATGAGTCGATGCGTTTTATGTTTCCTAGTGGAACTGTTAGAAAAGGGAATATACTTCCAGGAGATTATAGAACAGCTGCAAACCCAGCAGGAACTACAGATCCTAAATATTATGAAGGTGAAAGAGGATCTTCACCTACTGGATATAGCTCACCTTTTAATACATTAGGAACATATCAATATGAGTATAAAATGCCAACAGCTCCTGCTTTTGATAATGCAGCAATTGTGGTTACTGATAAATACGATTGGAATCCTATGTATGGGACAGTTCCAAAACAAAACTTTACAGGATATATAGGTGAAGGTTTTGGTGATGTTGAAGGGTCAGATGTTGATGCAAAAATGTTATTTGAATTTGTAAAAAATCAAATTAAAAATAAAGAATTAGATACAGCTTCGGCTTTAGAATTAATAGGAAATTATTTAGGACCAAGAGAATCTGAAGGAGAGGGTAAAGATATTAGAATAGAAATTCCTGTCGACACTCCTACTGCGACGACCGATGATAGAAAAAAAGCTGCTGAAACTAGACGAAAAGATTTACAACAAATGAGAGGCCCGATAGGTAGAGATGATCCTGCGCCAACAAGATCTCAAAATGTTGCAAGGACTGCAAGCAGAGTTGGACCTGGCGGAAGAGTAAGAGCGTATGGTTTAAAAGAAGGTGGCCGTGTTAATTATGCATTAGGTTCACCAGAACCTTTAAATGTTAGCAACGAAGAAAAAAGAATAGCATTTGATTTATATCAAGCACTAAAAGATATTGAAGAACAATACACAGGTGAAACAATTGCAGGTGATCCCAGTCCCCAGAACCTTGATCCAAGCGACAGGCGACAAGAAACTTTGATGGCTGATGCAACAACAGAATTAGATCAAGCACCGGATAGTTTTTTAAGACCAAGACGTTATGATATTATAGAAGGTAAAGAACTACCTGCAGAAACTTTAGAAGATTTCGATGTTATGTTTAGAAAGCCTAACGCAGCAGGCGGCAGGGTTGGTTTTTATAAAGGAGAGTTAGTCACTGACGGTCCTCAAAAAGGTATGTATAAAGTTAAGTTCCCTGGTAAAAGTAATGCCCCAGGTTATCCAGATAATTTTGTTGGGACACAGTTTGGAACTGAAGATGAAATAGATAAATTAATTTCAGATAGAAAAGAATTTACAGCAGAGAGTGTAAAAACAAAAGTAAACCCTGCAAAACAACAAGGTGAAGAAACCCTAAAAGCTTTGATTGATGATACGTTTGCAAAAGGAGATTTTGAAAATTTTAAAATAAAATTACAACCTAGCACTGTTGCAGCAGCAGAAAGAAAAGGTAAAACAAGAATTGATCTTGGTGGAAAAGTCCCTCAACAATATTTAGGTAAATTTAATAAGGCTATGGAAGCAGGACCAGGTTCTGATTTGTTTAAAGAGTTGATAAAAGTAACAGGTAGAACCGAACAAGAATTGTTAGAATTAGATTCCAAAAGACCTGGAGGTAAAGTAGATCCAAAAATAAGATCTGAAAGAGCATTAGAGTTTGGAGGCAATGAAAGAAGACTTACTGACGAAGAGTTAGTAGAACGAGGTAGGTTGTATGCAAGAAAAAGAGCTGAGAAAGAAGCAGTTGGAAAAAAATATGCTAGCTCAGAAGATATGTTAAGATTTAATACAGTTAATGATCAGAAAAAAACTTTAAACAAATTTTTTAAAAACAATCCAGATGCAATTAATAATACAAAGTTTGGTGAAAAAATAAAAGCATTAATGGAAACTAGACTTGATAAAGATGGAAATATAATACGAAGAAAAACAGATTCAAAAGGAAATCCTTTAAACGATGAGTATTATAGAAATTTAGCAGAAAAAGGATCAATATTTGATATCTTTGATATCAATAAAATATCAAAAGGACAGCGTAGCACTAAGTTTGCAACTAATTTAAATATTACTCCTGGTCAGTTTAATAGTGCTTTTATAGAAGGACAGGTAAATAAACTTTTTAAAAAAGGTGGGAAGTTTCATGGAGACACTGAAAAATTAAATAAGATAAGTAGTTATTTAAAAGACATAGGTGTTCGTGTAGACATTGAAAATGTTGGAAGAATAGGAGCTGACATGGGTGTAGCTTATGATTCTAAGACAGGTAAGTTTCCTCACATTTATAGAACTTTAAAAAACATGGACATACCAGATACGTTATTACTTAAAATAAATCCAAAACCAAATATTCCAGGTGTTGATGTAGCTGCTGATCTACCTGAACCAAAAAAAACTACAGAGAGAAATATGTTTAGTAGATTTAATGAAAAGTATAGATCTTCTAAACCTATAATACAAAAATTTTCTTCTAATATTCCAGGATCAGCTGCAGTATTAGCACCATATGATGTAGCTATGATGCTTTCTGCTGGAGCTCCAGTAGCAGATGCGTTAGCTAGTGGTGCTTCTTATTTAGCTAAAGATCCATATTTTGGTAGAGCAGTTAATATACCTTTAGCTTTAAGAGAAATGACAAGTTATGGAGATGAAAAAGAAATGTTGCAAAAAGCAACTGAAAGAAGAGAAGGAATTGAATCTATGTTAGAAAATATTCCAACGAGGTTTAAAGAAATTATGGCACAAAACAAAGGTGTCAAAGATGAAACAGAGAAGTTTGTACCGTAATGATAGGTAAAAAATCAGGTCCACCACCAAGAAGAGGACCGACACCACAAGGGTTGAATATTAAATACAATACTGTTAAGACAGTAAAACAGGAGAAAATAAATGGCAGAAATAGACAAGTCTCTACCCAACGTAGAGCAAACTATCAAAGTACCTAGTCCAGAGGAAGTTGAAGTAGAGATAGCAGAAGAGCAGGCAGAGAAGCAACCTGTCAATCCCGTTGACGTTCAAGAAAATCCAGACGGATCAGTGGACGTAAACTTTCAACCAGGTCTAGTAAACCCGGGTGAAGACGAAAGCCATTTTGCAAACTTAGCAGATTTATTAGATGACTCTATCCTAAGTCCATTAGGCCATGAGTTATTTGAAAACTATAGCGATTACAAAAGTTCAAGAAAAGATTGGGAGTCAGCATACAGAGAAGGTTTAGATCTTTTAGGATTTAAATACGAACAAACTTCAGAACCATTCAAAGGTGCATCAGGTGCAACTCACCCAGTGTTAGCTGAAGCAGTCACTCAGTTTCAAGCACAAGCTTATAAAGAATTATTACCAGCAGGTGGTCCTGTTAGAACTCAAATGGTTGGGTTACCAACACCTGACAAAGAACAACAAGCACTACGTGTTAAAGATTATTTAAACTATTTAATAATGTCTGAGATGAAAGAGTATGAAGCTGAATTCGATCAGATGTTATTTTATTTGCCACTATCAGGTTCAGCTTTTAAAAAAGTTTACTATGATGATATACATCAAAGAACAGTTTCAAAGTTTGTCCCTGCCGATGATTTAATTGTTCCGTATACTGCTACCTCATTAGAAGATGCGGAATCAATTATTCATGTGGTTAAAATGTCAGAGAACGATTTACGTAAACAACAAGTTGCAGGTTTTTACAGAGACATTGAACTAACTCCAGGTCAAGATCAAGAAAGTGAAACAGATCGAAAAGAACGTGAGTTAGAAGGTCGAACAAAAAGTAAAGATCAAAAAATATTTACATTGTTAGAGTGTCATGTTGATTTAGACTTGATGGGTTTTGAAGACATGAGTCCTGAATCTGAGCCCACAGGAATTAAATTACCATACATTGTAACAATAGAAGAATCATCAAAAGAAGTTTTATCGATTAGAAGAAACTACGAAGTTGGTGATAAAATGAAAAAGAAAATACAGTATTTTGTTCACTTTAAATTTTTACCAGGTCTTGGTTTTTATGGTTTTGGTTTGATTCACATGATCGGTGGATTATCTAGAACTGCAACAATGGCACTAAGATCATTGTTAGATGCAGGAACTTTATCAAACATGCCAGCAGGATTTAAGATGCGTGGTATTAGAGTTAAAGATGAAGCACAACCCATTCAACCTGGAGAGTTCAAAGATGTAGATGCACCTGGTGGAAGTATCAGAGATGCATTTATGCCTTTACCATTTAAAGAACCATCAGCTACATTATTTAATTTATTAGGAAGTGTGGTGCAAGCAGGTCAAAGATTTGCAGCAATTGCAGATTTACAAATAGGAGATGGTAATCAACAAGCAGCGGTGGGTACAACTGTTGCTATGTTAGAGAGAGGATCTCGTGTGATGTCTGCAGTTCACAAAAGATTGTATGCTTCAATGAAACAAGAATTTACTTTAATGGCTAGAGTATGTAAATTATATCTACCACCTGTATATCCTTACGATGTTATCGGTGGACAAAGACAAATTAAACAAACTGACTTTGATGATAGAATAGATATTCTACCTGTTGCAGATCCAAACATATTTTCTCAAGCACAAAGAATATCTTTAGCACAAACTCAAATGCAATTAGCAGCAGCTAACCCACAATTACATAATCAATACGAAGTATTTAGAAATATGTATGAAGCTTTGGGTGTAAAAGATGTAGATTTACTCTTAAAAAAACCTCAACCACCCACACCAAAAGATCCTGCACTGGAACACATCGATGCATTAGCCGGAAAACCTTTCCAAGCGTTTCCAGGACAGGATCATAGAGCACATATGACAGCTCATTTAAACTTTATGGGCACAACAATGGTAAAAAATGCACCAATGATAGGTGCAGCACTTCATAAAAACTGTTTAGAACACATTTCTTTGATGGCACAAGAGCAAATTGAGCTAGAATTTAGAGAAGAACTAGGAAAATTACAACAAATGTTGCAAATGATGCAAAATCCACAGGCGATGATGCAAAATCCTAACCTTCAAAACGATATTCAGATGCTACAACAGAAGATTGAGTCAAGAAAAGCAATTTTAATTGCAGAAATGACTGAAGATTTTATGAATGAAGAGAAAAAAATCAACGGTGACTATGGAAATGATCCAATTGCTGCATTAAGAGCAAGAGAATTGGATTTACAAGCACAAGAAAACGCTAGAAAAGAGCGTGAAGGTCAACAAAGATTGGATCTTGATAAAATGAGAGCAATGATGAACGATCAAAACCAAGATGAGAAGCTAGAACAGAATGAACAGCTTGCAAATCTTCGTGCAGAGACTTCTATAGAAAAAACTTTGCTTCAAAGCGCTTTAAAAGACGACAAAACTCCAGATTCAATATCTATTATAAGAAAGGGAAATTAATATGTGGTTTTCAGCACTTAAATTAGGATTAAACGCGGCAACGCACATCTATAAAAAGAAACAAGAGACTAAAATGAAAATGGCTGATGCACAATTGATGCACGCAGATAAGATGGCCCGTGGGGAGAGCGAGTACCAGGGCAAATTATTGGAAGCAAGACAGTCGGACTGGAAAGACGAGTTCGTGTTGGTCGTGTTAACGCTCCCGATATTAGTGATTGCGTACGGGGTCTTCTCGGATGATCCGGGTGCGGCTGCAAAGATAAAAGAATTCTTTGAGCAGTTCCAGCAGCTCCCGTCATGGTTCACAAATTTGTGGATCCTTGTGGTCGCGAGCATATATGGTATAAAGGGAACACAAATATTTAAAAACGGAGGGAAAAAATAATGCCTGGAAAAAATTTAAAACCAATACCAGCAGATAATAAAGGTTTACCAAAACTACCTAAAGAAGTTAGAAACAACATGGGCTTCTTGAAAGAAGGTGGTATGGCAAAAGATAAAAGATCACCTTTCATGGGTGGTGGTATCGCTTACAAAGGCGGTGGACGAGCTATGAAAAGAAAAGGTGGTAAAGTTTAATGGCTAAACTTTGTCCAAGAGGTAAAGCAGCAGCGAAGCGTAAATTTAAAGTTTACCCGTCTGCATACGCGAACATGTACGCATCAGCTGTATGTTCAGGTAAAGTTACACCTGGTGGCAAAAAGAAAAATCGTAAGAAAGCTGCCGGTGGTGGCATGATGAGCGATAGAAAATTTTATGGTTCTGGTAGTGTTGCAAGAGGTTGTGGTGCTATCATGTCTGATAAAAAGAAATTGACAAGGATGGTCTAATGGCCAAAAAAGGTCTACGAGCATGGGTGAAGGAAAACTGGGTCGATATTGCAAACAAGCGGCCAGATGGTTCATACCCGAAATGTGGACGAAGTGGTGGCGAAAAAAGAAAAAAATATCCAAAATGCGTGCCCATTGCAAAAGCAAGAGCGATGACCAAAGGGCAGCGTGCGGGTGCCGTAAGAAGAAAACAAGCAAAAGCGAATACAGGCCCTACACCATCTAGAGCAGCAACATTTGCAAAAAGAAAAAAATCTGCCATGGGTGGATATATGGGATCAGCAATCAACACAGATTATGGTGGAGTCAGATTAAGTAATCCATCTTATGAAAAATATTATAAAGGCATGATCTAATGAGACAGTTTTATTCAAAAGGTACAATGCCTGCAAGAAATAAAAAAAATTTTAGACCCACTAAAAAAGGGGCTGGAATGACAGAAGCTGGAGTCAAAGCTTATAGAAGACTTAACCCAGGTTCTAAGTTAAAAACAGCCGTGACTGGAAAAGTGAAGCCAGGATCAAAAGCTGCCAAACGTAGAAAGTCTTACTGCGCACGTTCACTAGGGCAACTCAAAAGAGCATCAGCAAAAACTCGTAATGATCCGAACTCACGAATACGTCAGGCTAGAAGGAGATGGAAATGTTAAACAACAAAAAGAAAAAAATTAAAAAAGTTGTTAAAGCTTTAAAAAAAGCGTCTAAAGCACACGCAGGTCAGGCAAAAGTATTAAAAGGAGTTATTAATGGCGGATCCAAAAAAAGGAACGGGTAAGAAACCAAAAGGTTCAGGAAGAAGATTGTATACGGATGAGAATCCTAGAGATACAGTTAAGATAAAATTTGCAACACCTGCAGATGCAAGAGCAACTGTTGCAAAAGTCAAACGTGTTAAAAAACCGTTTGCAAGAAAAATACAGATACTAACAGTAATGGAACAACGAGCCAAAGTTATGGGTAAAGATAAAGTTGTTCAAATTGCTAAGAAAGGAAAGGAGTCTATAAGAAATGCGAAGAGCGATACTAGAAGCACTTAGAGCTAGATACGAAGCTGAGATTGCAGAAGCAGACGCAACTGCAAATATTTATTTAGATAACTCAGTGGGTATCGGTGAACATCCTCAACATATAGATGAGGTAAACAAACAAATTGAAAGAATAGCTGCTGCAAAAGAAAAACTGGATGTATTAGATGAATTTGAACCAGAGAAGGCGGTGCTATAATGGAAGATGGGTTTGTAATAATTTCAAAACTACAAAAACTAATGAGAGAAAATTTACAAAAGGTAGGCGATGTTTTAATTAGTGGTGGTGTTGACAACATGGAAAAATACAAGTATATGTTGGGACAAGCTAACACGTATCAAATACTGTTACAGGAACTCTCTAACCTGCTAGATAATAAGGAGCAAAAAGATGAAAAAGGAACCGTTATCGACCTCAAAAGAGGTCCCAAAACTTAAACCAGCTTTATTAGATAAAATAGAAGCTGAGAAAAAACCAGAAGTAGATTTATCAAAAAAAGAATCATCTAAATTACCAGAACCAACTGGATGGAGACTTTTAGTTTTACCTTTTAAAATGAAAGAGAAAACTAAAGGTGGACTTTATTTAGGACAAGAAACATTAGAACGACAACAAGTTGGATCTAATTGTGGCATGGTCTTAAAAATGGGTGCACACTGTTATGATAAAGAAAGATATCCAGAAGGACCTTGGTGTAAAAAAGGTGATTGGATTATTTTTGCAAGATACGCTGGATCAAGAATACAGATCGATGGTGGGGAAGTAAGATTGCTAAATGATGATGAAGTATTAGCAACCATCGAAAACCCTGAAGATATATTTCATCAATATTAAAACATAGAAGGAGCAAACTATGCCTGAAGAAGAAAATAAAAAAACTGAACCCATGGTCGACATCGATACGTCTGGTCCAGAAGTTGAGATTAATTTAGACGAGAAAGAGGAAACAAATGTTGAAAACAATACTAAGTCCGATAACACATCTGAGAAATCTGATGAGCAGTTGGATGTTCAAGTCGTTGAAGAAAAACAAGAAACAAAAACAGAAGAAAAAGAAGAAGAGAAAAAAGAAGAATTAGAAGATTATAGCGAGGGCGTTAAAAAAAGAATTGCAAAACTAACTAAAAAATGGAGAGAAGCTGAAAGACAAAGAGAAGCTGCTCTTGAATTTGCTAGAGGTGTGCAAAACGAAAACGCTAAAATTAAAACAAAAGTAAATCAATTAGAACCAAACTATGTAGATGCAATGTCTGGCAGAATAATTTCTGGTTTAGAAGCTGCAAAAGCAAAATTAGTTGCTGCTAGAGAAAACAACGACATAGCTGGTGAGGTTGAAGCACAAAAAGAAATAGCTAGATTAGGTGTTGAAGAGGCAAGAATTGCTGGAATGAAAGCACAAGCTGAAGCAACTAAAGATCAACCAGTAATGCCTGCTAGAACTTTAGAAGAAGCAATAGCTCCTCCTAAAAATAAACCTGATCCAAAAGCAGAGGAATGGGCTGAGAATAATCCATGGTTTGGTACAGACTCGGCTATGACCTATTCTGCATTTGATTTACATAAAAAACTAACCGAGGAAGAAGGCTTTGATCCTAAATCTGATGAGTATTACGCAGAGGTAGATAAAAGGATGAGGCTTGACTTTCCGCATAAATTTGCTAAAACTGAAACTAGGGAATCGACTAAACCTACTCAAACTGTAGCTTCTGCTACGCGAAAAGTAAATAACAGTCGCGGTAATAAAACAGTGAGGCTCACGCCGTCTCAAGTAACAATAGCTAAAAAATTAGGTGTGCCACTAGAACTTTATGCGAAACAATTGAATATCACGAAGGAGAGATAAGCATATGACAGATAAAAAAATAGACTCCCGTGCGAGCCAAACAAAAGTAGAAGAAAAGAAAAAAGTTTGGACTCCACCATCATCTTTAGATGCACCACCTGCACCGGATGGATTTAAACATAGGTGGATAAGAGCTGAATCGATGGGTTTTGATGATTCATCAAATATGTCAGCCAAGTTAAGATCTGGATTTGAATTAGTGAGAGCTGATGAATATTCAGATGTTGATTATCCAACTATCAATGACGGAAAATACAAGGGGGTGATCGGAGTTGGCGGCCTTTTGCTGGCAAGGATACCGGAAGAAATTGTCAAGTCGCGCGAAGAGTATTTTAGACAACAAACTCAAGATAGAAACGACGCGATCGAAAATGATTTAATGAAGGAACAGCATCCAAGTATGCCGATCAATAGTGATCGACAGACTCGTGTAACCTTCGGTGGTACAAAGAAAAGTTAATTTTTTAACTATTCTTACCAACGGATAAATTAAATGGTACTGGAGGCCCTTCGGGGCAGGTACATAAGGAGATAAAAATATGGCTAACAAAGACGCAGCGTTCGGTTTCAAACCTACAAGACATCTTACAGGTGGATTAATCAGAACGGAAGAATACGCTATAGCAGCAAACTACGGATCAGCAATTTACACTGGTCAAGTAGTTGAAGCAGTAGCGGGTGGCGGTATTGAAGCGGCAGCAGCTGGAGACACTCAACAATTAGGTGTGTTCGCTGGTGTATTCTATACTGACCCAGACACAAGCAAACCAACATTTAAGCCTTTCTACAAAGCAAGTACAAATGCTTCTGATTTGAAGGCTTCAGTGCATGCGGATCCTTATATCATTTATGAAGCACAACATGATGGCACTGGAACAGCGGCTATGAACAATTCTGGATTTGATTTTGTCGGAGTAGGCGGAAGCACTACTACTGGACAATCATCTTCAGAAATTGACACGTCGACTTCTGGAACATCTGGTGGTTTCAAACAAATTGGTATATCAACAGATCCTGACAATAGTGATACAAGTTCAGCAAATGCGAATGCATATGTTGTATTCAATACTGGTGAACATGTATTTAAATTAACAACAGGCGTATAATTATAATAGGAGTATATAAATTATGGCAATATCACGATCACAACTAGTTAAAGAACTAGAGCCAGGATTGAATGCACTATTCGGCCTGGAATATAAAAACTATGCAGATGAGCACACAGAAATTTTCGATATTGAAAATTCTGACAGAGCTTTTGAAGAAGAAGTGATGTTATCTGGTTTCGCTAACGCACAGGTTAAACCTGAAGGTCAAGGCGTAAACTACGATACAGCGCAGGAATCTTTCACTGCTAGATACACTCACGAAACGCTTGCTTTAGCGTTTTCAATCACTGAAGAAGCGATTGAAGATAACTTGTATGACAGACTTGCGTCTAGATATACAAAAGCATTAGCTAGATCTATGGCAAATGCTAAGCAAGTTAAAGCTGCAAACGTATTAAACAATGCGTTTGATTCAAGCTTTACAGGTGGTGATGGTAAGGAGCTTTGTGCTACTGACCACCCAATCATCGCTGGAACGTTCAAAAATGAGTTGTCTACAGCAGCTGACTTAAACGAAACTTCGTTAGAGCAAGCTCTTATCGACATCGCAGCAATGACTGACGAAAGAGGTCTAAAAATTGCGGCGCAAGGGACTAAGTTAATTATTCCTTCTGCTCTACAATTTACTGCTGAAAGACTTATGAAGTCTACAGGCAGAACTGGAACTGCAGATAATGACATCAACGCAGTTGGTAACATGGGTATGATTCCACAGGGTTATACTGTGAACCACTACTTAACTGATACTGATGCGTTTTTCATTAAAACTGATGTTCCTAACGGATTAAAAATGTTCGTTAGAGCACCGGTTAAAACTGCAATGGAAGGTGACTTCGAAACTGGTAACGTTAGATACAAAGCTAGAGAGAGATATTCTTTTGGATTCTCAGACCCTAGAGGTATCTTTGGATCACCAGGAGCGTAATCTAAATAATTTTGTGGCGGAACATCGTTCCGCCACATTGTACTAAGAAAGTAGAATTATGAAAAAATTCCTAATAAATATATGGGCTTATAATCATCACGCAAAATTTGAGGTTTTGTCTGAAGATAATGCCGATTCTCTTGAAAAATCAATCCTTGACAAGTTGGGAGAAAAAAGTATAAATTGGGAAAACCTTGGAATATCTTATGATAACAAGGTCAACAGAATAACCTATGAGGAGGTTATCGATGATACAAGACCTATACAAACAAAAAAGGTCCTTGGAGTTGAAGTGGGAACAGGAGCATCTATCTAATGGTAGATACACTCTTGAGATGGTCAGAATTGATGACAAAGTTAAAGAAGTCATTACAAAGATCAAACTGGAAGAAGCAGTTATTGCCCACAAGCAGAATAGAATTGAAGGTGCTGCTCCGCAAGTTTCTGTAGCTACTTAATAAAAAGCTACATCGTTGGAAAACATCATCCGCACTACACACTCTCTTGCGCTCTACTAAAAACTGTTGTATAAAAAACACACTATACAATTTATTAGAATACTGACGAGTATAGTCGACGGCCTAGAGACAGTATTCGGAAACTAGGAGGATACAATTATGGCAACTACAACTTTTTCAGGTCCGGTACGATCTGAAAGTACATTAAAAACTGTCAGTAAAAATGCCACTACAGGAGCAATTACTGAAATCATCACTATGGGTGATGGACCAGTTGCATTAGGAGATGAGAATAAAACTCTTGATAACGCAACACATAGCGGAAGAACTCTTGTAGTTCCTGCGCTTGCAGCTAATAGAACAATCACATTACCAGCGCCGGTTGCTGGTGCACACTTTAAATTAATTTATGGTGGCGCTGCAGAAGAAGCAGAAAATCTAATTATCGTAACACCAGGAAATACTAATTTCTTTATTGGTGGTATTGTTCATTTAGATTCAAACGCTGATAACGTATCAGTTTATTCTGATGGAAACTCTAACTCACAGCTAACTCTTACAGACTTTGGTTTATTTGAGATTAATATTTTAGCTAAAGATAGTACAAACTATTACATTTGGGGTTACCAAGAAGGTGCTGACGTACCTGCATTTGCAGATCAATAATAATACTTAATGTGAGGGCTTCGGCCCTCACAGTTTCTTAATTAAGGAGGGAAACATGGCAGACACAGTAACAGGACCAACTATCCTACAACAAAATGATAACAGAGTAGTTATTAAAATAGTAAACGAATCAGACGGAACAGGTAGCACTACAGTTTTTGGAGATGTCTCTGCGTTAGACGCTAGAGAAGATGGAACTGCAGTAGCTCACTTAGCATTACTTAGAGTTTGGTATTCATGTCAAGGTGGCGACGGAGGAGACTCTTTTGCAAGACTAGATGAAGAAGACTCAGATGGAGATATTCCTATTATCGGATTAACAGGCGCAGGATATTGGGACTTTAGAGAATTTGGTGGAATACCAGCAGATAAATCTAGTAATAGTAATCAAAGTGATGTTAACTTTGTTGTACCAGGTGCAGCTGATTCTGGTAACATGTATACGGTTATAGCAGAATTTCAAAAAATTTATTAGGAGTAACGAATGGCCAACACAACTTCCGGCACAGTTACTTTTGACAAAACTTTTGCAGTTGATGATATTATTGCAGAGGCATACGAGCGTATTGGTTCACAAGTAAGTTCTGGATATCAATTAAAATCAGCAAGAAGATCTCTTAATATTCTTTTTCAAGAATGGGGTAATAGAGGTTTACACTATTGGGAAGTAGGAGATACAAATATTGATCTTATTGAAGGTCAAGCAGAGTATACTTTTTATAGATCCAGTGGTGATGGAACATCTTCGGTAACTGTTGGTGGTACAAGTGGATCAAGTACATATGGTCTTGCAGATGTATTAGAAGCAACGTTTAGACAAAACAGAACACAAACTACTCAATCAGATGCAGCGATGACAAAAATTGATAGATCAACTTATTCTAGTTTGTCTGCAAAATTATCTAAAGGAACTCCCTCTCAATATTTTGTTCAACGATTCGTAGATAAAACAACTGTTACTATATATCCAACACCAGATTCAACAGCTGCATCAAAAGATATGCACATCTTCTTTGTAAAAAGAATACAGGATGCAGACTCAACTTATACAGATGCAACAGATGTACCTTTTAGATTTGTACCTTGTATGGTTTCGGGATTAGCTTTTTATCTAGCACAAAAATTTAATCCACAGTTAGTTCAACAAATGAAACTATTGTACGAAGATGAATTAGCAAGAGCACTAGCAGAAGATGGATCTCCTTCTAGTACAATCATAACACCTAAAACTTATTATCCAGGAGCATAATGGCACAAGCAAGAGGAAAATACGCAAAAGCAATATCAGACAGATCAGGAATGGAGTTTCCATATAGAGAAATGGTTAAAGAATGGAATGGTCATTTTGTGCATATTTCAGAATACGAAGAGAAACATCCACAGTTAGAATTAAATTCAAGGTCAGGTGATTCTCAAGGTTTAAGAGATGCAAGACCTGACAGAGAAGAAAGTGAAGTAGCAAGACCCTTGGGCCCTGATCCTTTTGAAACGATTGCAGCATCTTCTGGTATTATAAATGTATTTGAAAAATCTCATGGTAGATCAACTAGTGATACTGTAAGATTTAGAGGTCCTATTTATACAACTTCTGACCCAGATGCTTTTCAAAATCCAAAAGGGTTTGATGGTATTACAGGAGCTAATTTAGCAAAAGCTGCAGGGTATTCTATCACTGTTGGCAAACGAGATTCTAGTGGTAATATAACTAATACAACAGATTTCTATCACTTTACTGTAGACACAAACACTGCTACAAGTGGTGGTATATCAGGAGGAGGCAATAGTTGTTCGGCTGGTCCAGCAACATTGACAGCGTAGTATGGCAGGATTAAGTGCATCAGGATTAAAAACACAAATAAGAAGCTACACAGAAGTTAGCTCAACAGTTTTATCAGACAGTGTATTAGAAAATATTATTTTAAATGCGCAATACAGAATTTTTAGAGATGTTCCAATTGATGCTGATAGAAAAACAGCTACAGGTAATTTTACATCTGGAACAGGAACTGTAACTGTGCCAGCGGGAGCTGTATTTATTAGAGCAGTGCAGGTTTATACTGCAACTGGATCTACTTATACTGGTGCTAATACTTATTTAGAAAAAAGAGATTTAACATTTTTAGAAGAATATATTTCAGCAACTACATCCACTGGAACACCAAAATATTATGCAATGCTAGATACAGGAGCAACTGGAGAGAGCTCATCAAACTCTGGATCTATTATTGTATCACCAACACCGAGTGCAACATTTGCGTATAAAATACACTACAATGCAGCACCAGCATTATTAGAAAATGATGACACTAATTATATTAGTATGAATTTTCCAAATGGTCTGCTATATTGTTGCTTGGCAGAAACTTACGCTTTCTTAAAAGGACCAATAGATATGTTACAACTTTATGAACAAAAATATAAACAAGAGGCAGAAAGATTTGGAGGAGAACAACTAGGTAGAAGACGAAGAGATGACTACACAGATGGAACAGTCAGAATCCCAGTCAACTCACCAACACCTTAAGGATTAAATTATGGCATCAACATTTTCAGATCTAGGTATAGAACTAATGGCAACCGGTGAAAATGCCGGTACATGGGGAACAAAAACTAATACCAATTTACAAATCGTAGAAAAAGCAATTGCTGGTTATGTAGAACAAGCAGTAACTAGTGGTGGTACAACAGCATTAACAATTACAGATGGTGACACAACAGAATCAACATCAGTTGCAAGACATGCAGTTATAAAATTAACGGGAACCATTACAGGTAACTCCATTGTAACTGTTCCAGATTCAATTGAAAAAGTTTATATTGTAGTAAATGGAACTTCAGGAGCTTACACAGTTCAATTTAAAACTGCATCAGGAACTGGTATAACTTTTGGTGCCTCTGATAAAGGAACAAGATTATTATTTTCTGATGGAACAAATATTGTAGATACCGCAACAGGTGGTGTTGGAAGTTATGATCTTAATGGTGATTCATTAATATTAGATGAAGACCAAGATACTACAATTACAGCAGACACAGATGATCAAATAGACATTGCAATTGCTGGTGCAGATGATTTTAGATTTACAGCAAATACATTTACAGCCTTATCTGGAAGTAGTGTTGTTATACCAGACGGTGGCCTTACTTTAGGTAGCACTGCTGTTACATCAACTGCAGCAGAATTAAACATTTTAGATGGTGTAACATCAACAACTGCTGAGTTAAATATTTTAGATGGCGTAACATCAACAGCAACAGAATTAAATATACTAGACGGCGATACATCAGCTACATCTACTACAGTTGCAGATGCAGATAGAGTTGTACTAAACGATGGTGGTACAATGAAACAAGTTGCAGTTACAGATTTATCAGCATACTTTGATGATGAAATCACTGCAATGCCTAATTTAGTAACTACAGGTGCACTAAATAGTGGTTCTATCTCTAGTGGTTTTGGTAACATAGACATAGGTTCTAGTAACTTAACTGCAACAGGGACTATATCTCTAGGTGCTACATCTTTTAACGACAATGCAATAACTAACGTAGGCGACATAGCACTTGACTCTATTAGTGCAGATGGAACAGATATTAACGTAGCGGTTTCTGATAACTCAGCAACTGCATTTACAATTAAACAAGGATCAGATGCTTATCTAATAGTCGATACTGCAAATAGTAGTGAATCTGTGTCAATAGGTACAGGTATATCAGGAACAGCAATAACATTAGGTCATAGCACTTCTGAAGTTACAGTAGCTGATAACTTAACTGTTACAGGAGACTTAACTGTTAACGGAACTACAACCACAGTTAATAGTACAACAGTTACAATTGATGATCCTATCTTTACATTAGGTGGAGATACTGCTCCGGGTTCAGATGATAATAAAGACAGAGGTATAGAATTTAGATATCATAATGGTTCTGCAGCAAAAGTTGGTTTCTTTGGTTTTGATGATAGTGCTAGTAAATTTACTTTTATAGCAGACGCATCTAATTCTTCTGAAGTATTTAGCGGAAGCGCAGGTGATGTAGCTTTTGGTGAAGTTGCAGCAACTTCTTTAGATATTAGTGGAAACGCAGATATTGATGGCACATTAGAAACAGATGCATTATCCATAGATAGTACAACAGTCACAGCTACAGCGGCTGAATTAAATTTAATTGATGGTGGTGCAACTGTAGGTACAACTGCTATTGCTGATGGTGATGGTATCATCCATAATGATAATGGAACCATGAGAGTGACCACTGTTCAAACTTTTAAAACATATTTTCAAAGTGGTGCTTCTGTAGCAGCAGATGATATTGCAACAGGGGACGCAGCAGTTACTATTGCTACATCTGCTGGTGATGTTACAATTGATGCACAAGGTAGTGATACAGATATTATATTTAAAGGAACTGATGGTGGAGCTGATACTACATTCTTAACTATTGATGGTAGTGAAGCAGGTGCGGCTACATTTAATAATAAAATTGTAGCAACAGAATTAGATATTTCAGGCGACATTGATGTTGATGGCACAACAAATTTAGATGTAGTAGATATTGATGGTGCTGTTGATATGGCTTCTACATTACAAGTGGATGGTGCGATTACATCTTCTTCAGGAGCAACAATTACAGTATCGGATAATACTGCTGCTCTTGAACTTATCTCAACAGATGCAGACGCAAATGTTGGCCCAAGACTTTCTTTGTATAGAAACTCTGCTAGTCCAGCAGATAATGATATACTTGGAGATATTCGTTTCATGGGTGAAGATGATGCAAGTGCTAAACTTGAATATGCAAAGATTGAAGCACAAGCATTGGATGTAAGTGATGGTTCTATAGATACACAATTAAGATTTCAAATTAGACACGCTGGATCTGGAAATGATATTTTAAAATTAACTCCAACAGAAGTAGCATTTAATGATGGAAGTTTTGATACAGACTTTAGAGTTGAATCAAATAATCAAGCAAATGCATTTAAAATAGATGCAGGTAATGACACAGCTTCTTTTGCTGTTCCTGTTGACATAGATTCAGGCGTTACAATAGATAACATAACAATCGATGGCACAGAAATAGATTTAAGTTCAGGTGATTTAACTTTAGATGTTGCTGGAGATATTATTTTAGATGCAGACGGTGGTGATGTATTTTTTAAAGATGATGGTACTACATTTGGTAGTGCTACAAATACAAGTGGAAATTTAATAATTAAATCAGGAACAACTACAGCTTTAACTTTTTCTGGTGCAAATGCTACATTTGCAGGAACTCTTGCAACAGCAGCAGGTGGTTTTGATATAGCCGGTTTAGATATTGATGGTGCTACAGATATAGGAGAAGCTATTGTAGATGCTGACTTATTTATAGTAGATAATGGAGCAGGTGGCACTAATAGAAAAGTTGCTGCTTCAAGATTAGTAACGTATATTGATGCAAACTCTAGTGCTGCATCAGTAGGAAAAGCTATTGCAATGGCAATCGTATTCGGATAAAAGGAGAATAATATGGCAACACCAAATATAGTAAACGTAGCAACAATTAATGCTAAAAACGCTACAGGAGCAGTAACTACTTCAAGAGCAACAGCTGTTGATGTACCTGATAATAAAGTAGCAAAAATAAACACAATACTTATTGCTAACATTGATGGATCAAATGCAGCAGATATTACAATTGAAGTTAGTGTCGACAATGGTTCTAACTATGTAAAAATAGCAAATACTATTTCTGTACCAGCAGATGCAACATTAAGTTTTTTAGAAAACCCAATCTATTTAGATGAAACAGATATACTAGCAGTCACAGCAAGCGCTAATAGTGATCTAACTTATTTTGTTTCTTATGAAGAATTAGACGACGCATAGGAGGTTTTATAAGCTATGGCAAATGGCGGAATTATAGGACCAGTTCAAACAGTACAAGAAGGATCTACTGTATCTGCAAGAGTATCTACATTTACTTCATCAGGAACTTTTACTGCACAAGTAACAGCGAATGTTGATTATTTAATTGTCGCTGGTGGCGGTGGAGGTGGTGCTAATAGTAATGGTGCTGGTGCTGGGGGTGCTGGTGGTTATCGTGCAACAGGTTTTGGACCAAGTCCACTTAGAGGAAGCGCTGTGCCAGTCACTGCATGTTCAACTTATCCAATAGTAGTAGGTGGCGGTGGAGCTGGTTATTGTGGTAATCCAGAAACAACAGGAGATGGAACTAGTGGAAATAATTCTTCTGCTTTTTGTCTTACATCAGCTGGTGGTGGCGGCGGTGGCGGCGCTACTGGAGTAGCGGGTGGTTCTGGTGGAGGTGGCGGTGGTGGCCCAAGTCCAGTCAGACCAGGTGGAGCAGGAAATACTCCTCCTGTGAGTCCACCTCAAGGTAATACAGGCGGAACATCTACACCAGATGAACGTGGAGGTGGAGGAGGTGGAGCTAATGCAGCTGGTTCTACAATAACAGGTGGAGCAGGTGTACCAAATACAATTTCAGGATCTGATGTTTCATACGCAGGTGGCGGCGGAGGTGGGGCAAGATGTTTTGGCCCTGTTGGTCCCGCAGGTTCAGGTGGAGCAGGTGGCGGTGGAAATGGTGGTAAAGGTGCTGATGGATCAAATGGTACTACTAATAGAGGTGGTGGAGGTGGTGGTGCTGGAAGAAAACCAGGACAAGGAAATAAACAAGGCGGAACTGGAGGTTCAGGAGTAGTAATTATTAAAGAACCTGAAGTTACTAATCCAGCTACGGCTCCAGGACTTTGGACATTAAACGAAGTATATGATCTTCGTAAAAGTGGAGAATGGAGTTTTTGATAAAAATTGACTATTTAAATTAAATAATTTAATATATAAAAGAAGGAAAATTATGGCGCACTTTGCAGAACTAGAATCAAAAACAGACCCAACAGGATTTACATCTGATACTCATCAAATTGTAAAAAGAGTCGTTGTAGTAGACAATGCACACGTACCTTCTGATGAACATGTTGATGGTGAAACATGGTGTGTAAATTTTTTTGGTGGTGGAACATGGAAACAAACATCCTACAATCATAATTTTAGAAAACAATATGCAGGTATTGGTTATAGATATGATGCATCTAAAAATAAATTTATTATACCACAACCTTTTGCATCTTGGTCCTTAGATAGCAGTGATGACTGGCAAGCACCAGTAACATCTCCATCAGTAACTGATGGATCAGGTTTTACATACATAATTTCATGGAACGAAACAAAATATAACGCTAACAACACAAGAGGTTGGGAAGCAACTAAATCAAACGACACTGCGGAAACACCAACAGTATACGATTGGAACGGCACAGCTTGGGTGTCCGCATAGGAGACTTAACTAATGCCTAGAACTAATGGCGGAATTATTGGTAGAGTAAATAGAACTTCTTTTGGGAAGTGTACTCAAACTGTCAAAACATCAACAGGTAGTCTTACAACACAACCAGGAACTAGACTTATTAAATCTCTAGTTGTAGCTGGTGGTGGTGGAGGTGGTTCAAGAGCTGGTGGCGGTGGTGGTGCTGGTGGTTTAAGAAATGAAGAAGTACCAGTTTTAGGAAATACAGCTTATACTGCAACTATTGGTGGAGGTGGTGCAGGAGGAACTGTACCAGGTGCAAATCTTGGAACACAAGGATCAACATCTAGTTTTGCTGGAGTAACAACTCTTTCATCTGCTGGTGGTGGAGGCGGTGGAGCTTGTGATGCAAACTCTTCTACTGCTGGATCAGGTGGTTCAGGGGGCGGAGCTGGAGCAAGTCCAGGAGCAGCAAGAACTAAAGGATCAGGTAATACACCTCCTGTAGATCCACCACAAGGTAATGATGGCGGTAATATGCCAGGTTCTCCTGGTGGAGTAAAATTTGGTGGTGGAGGCGGTGGAGCTTCTGCTGCTGGTGGTGCTGGTGGCCCAACAGGCCCAGGTGTTGGAGGTGCAGGTTTAGATGTTAGTTCTGATTTTCCAGGTGCACCTAATTCTGGTGTTTACGCTGGAGGCGGTGGTGGAACTGCAGGATATAATAATCCAGGTGTTGCTGGAGCCGCTGGTGGAACAGGTGGTGGTGGAAAAGGTGGCAACGGAGGAGATAATGAAGGAGGTTCCTCTCCAAATGGAGTGGCAGGTACAGCTAACACTGGCGGTGGAGGTGGTGGTTCAGGTACATCTTCTAGTTGTTTTGCAGGAACTTTTGCAGGTAAAGCTGGAGGTTCAGGTATAGTTATATTAAAAGAATTAAACAAAGCAAGTGGTGTATGGAATTTAAAAAGTCAATTCGCAGCAAAAAAATCTGGAACATGGCCTAAACCTTTAACTGCTTATAATATAGATTATTTAGTAGTTGCTGGAGGTGGTGGCGGTGGTGGTAAAGGCACAGAAGATGTTGGTGGAGGAGGAGGAGGTGGAGCTGGAGGCTATAGAGCTTCTGGTTATGGCCCATCTCCATTAAGAGGATCAGCAATACCTTTTAGTTCTTTTGGCTCACAAGATTTTCCAATTACAGTTGGAGCTGGTGGGGCTGGTGGCCCTAATACTCCTGGGCCATCTGGTAGTCCAACAAGACAAGGTGCTCAAGGAAGCAATTCAGTATTTAGTACTATTACCTCAACAGGAGGCGGTCAAGGTGGAGGATCTGGTGGAGTTCCTGCATCTGCTGCTGGAGGAAACGGAGGATCTGGTGGTGGTGGAGGCCCTGCAGCGGGATCTGGTAATACCCCTCCTGTAAGTCCACCTCAAGGTAATAATGGTGGAACTAGAAATAATAACAGAGGTGGCGGTGGTGGTGGAGCTACAGCTGCTGGAGTTAATGGTGCTCCTAGTGCTTCAGGACCAGGAGGTGCAGGTGCTCCTAATGATATTAATGGATCAGCTACAACATATGCTGGTGGCGGTGGCGGTGGAAAATATACTACACCAGGAAGTTGTGCTGCTGCTGGAGGATGTGGTGGAGCAGGTGGAGGTGGTGCAGGAGCCATTGATGCTAATGCAACATCAGGAACAGCTAACACTGGCGGTGGTGGCGGTGGAGTTGGTGGACCAAACACAGGCGTAGCAGGATCTGGTGGAGCTGGTGGATCTGGTATAGTAATAGTTAGAGGCCCTAGTGCCGCTACATTTAGTGTTTCACCTGGAACTAATCAAACTTCAACTACTCCAGGTGGATGTAAAGTTGCAACATTTACAGTTTCTGGGACATTGACAGTTTCATAAAAATAGATATATTGTTTTTATGGTGGTAAAAGAAAGAATATGAATTTAACAAATTATTACTGGTATTTTCAAAGTGCAATACCTGAACGTATTTGTGATGACATTGTACGATATGGAAAATCATTACAAGATCAAATGGCAGTTACTGGAGGATACGGTGATAAAAAATTAAATCAAACAGAAGTTAAAGACTTAAAAAAGAAAAGAGATTCTAATGTTGTTTGGATGGATGACAGATGGATTTATAAAGAAATACAGCCATATATTAATTTAGCAAATGTAAATGCAGGTTGGAATTTTGAATGGAGTTGGTCTGAGGCATGTCAATTTACAAAATATGAAAAAGGACAATTTTATGATTGGCATTGTGATAGTTGGGATAAACCATATATAAGAGAAAACCCTAATGCTGCAGATCACGGTAAAATTAGAAAGTTATCTGTAACAGTTACATTATCAGATCCAAAAGAATATACAGGTGGTGAATTAGAATTTGACCTTAGAAATAATGATCCAGATAAAAAATCAAATATACACAAGTGTAAAGAAATATTACCAAAAGGATCTTTAGTTGTGTTTCCTGGTTTTGTTTGGCACAGAGTATGTCCTGTTAAAAAAGGTTCAAGGCATAGTTTAGTAATTTGGAATCTGGGATGGCCATATAAATGAGCATGACTTTTCCAAAAAAATTAAATTTAGAGGAATATTTTAAATGTCCTATATGGTGGGCAGACCAACCTAAGTTTGTAAATAAATTAAATAAAGCATCAGATTCTTATATTGAAGCATCGAAGAAAAATTTAAAAAAAGCAATAGATAGTAGAAATAAAAAATTTGGAAATAAAGAAGATATGGGTCATGTATTTCATTCAACAACATTAATAGGTGATCCAAAATTTAAAGATCTACAAAATTATATAGGGGCTACCTCATATAATTTATTAGGTGAAATGGGTTTTGATTTAACAAATTATTCTTTATTTGTAACAGAAATGTGGGTGCAAGAATTTGCTAAGAAAGGTGGAGGACACCATACATTACATACACACTGGAATGGACACATATCTGGATTTTATTTTTTAAAAGCAAGTGAGGCTACCTCTATGCCATTATTTGAAGATCCAAGACCTGGTAATGTTATGAATCTTTTACCAGAAAAAGATAGATCTAAAATAACATACGCATCTTCACAAATTAATTATCAAGTAAAACCAGGAAGAATGATGTTTTTTCCATCGTACATGCCTCATCAATATTCTGTTGACATAGGATATGAGCCATTTAGGTTTATACATTGGAACTGTCAAGCAATACCTAATAGTGTTCTAAATGCAAAATAAAGATATGAAAAAAGCTGTAATAAAAACCATATTAGAAAGTAGTTCTGTAAAAAATAAACCAAACTTTATAGATAATTTTATAAAATCTAAAATGCAACTGAAAGGAAAAAATGTCATTAAAAAAATCGGCGTTCCAAAAAAATAAATATAGTATTTTAAAGTCTGCTATATCAAGAGAAATGGCAGATTTTTGTTTTGCATATTTTTTAAACAAAAGAAAAGTTGCAAGATTTTTATTTGATCAAAAATACATATCACCTTTTACAGAATATTGGGGTGTATGGAACGATGAACAAGTTCCTAATACATATTCACATTATGGAGATATTGTTATGGAAACTTTATTACAAAAAGTAAAGCCTGTTATGGAAAAACATACAGGATTAAAATTATCAGAAACATATTCTTATGCTAGAATTTATAAAAAAGGAGATATACTAGCTAGACATAAAGATAGATATTCTTGTGAAATATCTACAACTTTAAATCTTGGAGGTGACTCTTGGCCAATATATTTAGATCCAACAGGTAAAACAAGTCAAGCTGGTATTAAAGTAGATTTAAAACCAGGTGATATGTTAATATACTCAGGATGTGATCTTGAGCATTGGCGAGAAGAGTTTACTGGCGAAGATTGTGGACAAGTTTTTTTACATTACAACAAAGCAAACTCAAAAACAGCTAAACAAAATCAATATGATACAAGACCTTTTTTAGGGTTGCCTGGATGGTATAAAGGCTTTAAATTACCTAAATAATATTGTATATAATAATTTGGCGGGAGATCTCCACCACACCATCTCCTGCCTAATTATTAAGGATTTTGTATGTTACAAAAAGTAAAATTTGCACCAGGATTTAATAAACAAGTTACCGATACTGGAGGTGAAAACCAATGGGTTGCAGGTGATAATGTTAGATTTAGATATGGCACGCCTGAAAAAATAGGTGGTTGGGCTCAACTAGGTTCTGTAGAATTAACTGGTCGTAACACAGCTATTCATCATTTTGTCAACGCTTCAGGTATCAAGTATGCAGCACTAGGAACTAGTAGTATTTTATATGCATATTCTGGTGGTATTTTTTATGACATACATCCGATTAAATCTACTACAACTTTAACAAGTGCATTTTCTACAACTAATGGATCTGCGACTGTAACCATAACTTTTGCATCAGCACACAACATGAATAAAGGTGATATTATTTTATTGGATAATTTTTCATCTATAACTAATTCTAATTTTTCATCTAGTGATTTTGATGATACAAAATTTATGATAGCTTCAATACCAACTGATACCACATTAACTATTACTATGGGTTCTAATGAATCTGGATCAGGTGCGTCTACGTCTGGTGGAATTAGGGTGCAACATTATTATCCAGTAGGACCAGCTGTTGAAACTGCTACAACAGGTTGGGGTCTTGGATCATGGGGTGGTCAACAACAAGGACAGTTTACATCAACATTGTCATCAGGAATTAATGCAAGCGTAACATCATTAACAATGGCAAGTTCAACATCTTTTCCATCTTCAGGAACAGTTATTATAGGAACAGAATTAATTACATACACAGGAAATAGTGGTGGAACTTTATCAGGTTTAACTAGGGGTGCTAATGGTACAACAGCTGCAACACACTCATCAGGAGCGGTGGTAACAGATGCATCAAACTTTTTTGCATGGAACGCTGCAGCATCTGGAGATATTGTAACAGCACCAGGTTTATGGTCGTTAGATAATTTTGGTAATAAACTTATTGCAACCATATTTGGTGGAGAAACATTTGAATGGGATTCTGATCCTACGGGTGCAACATCAACTAGAGCAACTATACTTGCAAATGCACCAACCGCATCTTCATTTAGTTTGGTATCAGCACCGGATAGACACTTAATATTTTTTGGAACAGAAACAACAGTAGGCTCATCAGGTACAAGAGATGAAATGTTTATAAGATTTTCTGATCAAGAAAATATTGATGGCAGTGATGCTTATTCACCTAGTGCAACTAATACTGCTGGTACACAAAGACTTGCAGATGGATCTAAAATTGTAGGAGCGATCAGAGGTCGTGATGCAATTTATGTTTGGACCGATACTGCATTATTTATTATGAGATTTGTAGGTGCGCCTTTTACTTTCTCTTTTCAACAAGTTGGTACAAACTGTGGACTGATAGGTAAGAACGCAGCTGTGGAAGTTGATGGTTCTGCATATTGGATGTCAGAAAATGGTTTCTTTAGATATACTGGTAAATTAGAATCACTACCGTGTTTAGTTGAAGATTTTGTTTATGACGATATTAATACAATTCCTAAACAACATATTAATGCAGGTCTTAATAATTTGTTTGGTGAAGTTATGTGGTTTTATCCTAGTTCTTCATCTAGCACAGTTAATAGAATGGTGTGTTACAATTATCTTGACTCAACACCCGATCGGCCAGTTTGGACTACAGGTACATTAGCTAGAACTGCTTGGCAAGATTCTGCTGTATTTGGTAAACCTCACGCATCAGAATATGATACAAGTTCTAATGGTACATCTGGCTCTTCTACATTTGTACAAGGTAACGTAGATGGTGTTAGTTATTATTATGAACACGAAAAAGGATTAGATCAAATACGAGAAGGTTCAACTTCATCTATTACTGCTAGTATTGAATCTGGAGACTTTGATATAGGTCGACAAGGTTTAGATGGCGATGGTGAATTTATAATGAAGATAAGAAGAGTGTTGCCAGACTTTTTAGCACAAACAGGTGATACAAGAATTACATTAAATTTAAGAGACTTTCCAAATGATACGGAAGTTAGCTCATCACTTGGACCATTTACTATAACATCTAGCACACAAAAAATAGATACACGTGCAAGAGCAAGATCTATATCTTTAAAAATAGACAACACAAGCACTAGTCAGTTTTGGAAAGTTGGAACTTTTAGAATTGACTATCAACCAGACGGTAGAAGATAATGGCAAGAATTGTACAATCACTAACACAACCTTTAGAAGACTACGATCAACAAGTGCAACAATCATTTGTTAGAGATGTAGACAGTATAGTACAAAAATTAAATACAACATTTCAACAAGATTTAAAAGAAGAAGCAGAAGCGGAGGCATACTTCCTTGGCTAATACATTCGTAAATAAAAAAGTAGATTTAACTTCTACATCAGCTACAACACTATATACAGTGCCATCAGCAACAACTGCTATTATAAAATCTATATTGGTATCTGAAGACTCAGGTAATGCAGATACTATTACAGTGACTATTACAGATACATCAAATGCTGTATTTAGTTTATTTAAAACTAAATCTATATCTGCAAATGGTACAACAGAATTACTATCAGCACCTTTGGTATTACAGGAAAGTGAGATATTAAAAGTGACTGCAGCAACAGCTAATAGACTACACGTAGTCCTTTCTGCCTTAGAAACTAAGCCTAGAGAGGTTACAACATAGTCTTGATTTATTAGTAAAAAACTAGTAAATTAGTAAATTCCAGGTGTAATTCCTGCCTATATAATATATTAACTAAAACATAATTATGATAAATAGATCGATGCAACCAAGGCAGATGTATGGGCTGGGAAGTCTAGTTAAGAAAGCTGTTAAAGGTGTAAAAAATGTTATTAAAAGTCCTATAGGTAAAGCTGCAATATTAGGTGCAGTTGGTTTTGGTATACCTGGAACATCATTTGGTGGTGTGTTTGGTAAAGGAGCTTTTGGAAAGTTAATAGGTGCTCTTCCAAGTCAACTAGGTCCACAAGCAACAAGTGGTTCTGGACTATTAGGTTTATTAGGTAAGGCTAAAACTGGTTTTGCTAATTTAAGCACAGCAGGTAAAATACTTGCAGGAGGAGGTGCCGCTTTTACACTAGCTAATATGTTTCCTAAAGAAGAAGGAGAGGACGAGGATGCTTATGCAGAGCGTCTCAAAAGACTTGAACCTTTAATGAATAGGTACTATAGTAACGTAAACCCAAATGCTTCTGCAGAAGAAGTAAGAAAATTTATATTAGATAACACACAAGAATATAGAGCTATGGGTGGTAGAGTCGGCTATAGACTTGGAGGAGATACTATGGACAAAGAAGGAATTAAAAGTTTAGAAGCTGGCGCACCAGACGTAAGATATACAGGTAACATGAAAATGGCGTCTGAAACAGGTCCTGAAGAATTTGAAATGGACATGTTAATGGAATTAACACAAGCATTTGAAGAAGCAAAACGTCAAGGTTTCCAAGGAGACTTTAAATCATTTTTAGAAATATATTTAGGTGATAGTGCTAGAGCACCAGAAGGTATTATGCAAGAAGCACCGATGCAGATGGCCGCTAACGGTGGTAGAATAGGGTTTGCATTGGGAACAGATGAGCTAAGACAAATGGCTAAAGAAATGTTTGACAAAGATGATTTAAGACTTTTAACCAGAGATGAATTAGATCAGTTAAGATCAGCATTTGATATGAAAAAAGGAAGAGTAGAAGAAGCAGACGGTGGTAGAATAGGATTAATGAAAGGCGCAATGCCTGCAGACGAAGACGAAGAAGATTCTTACAGAGCAGGTGTCATGCAGGCCATGGCTGCAAGTAGAAAAAAAGCTATGGGTGGAGGTATGATGGAAATACCTACAGGTAAAATGAGAATGAACGAAGGTGGTGTTATTGAAAGAGACTACAGAGACAAAGGTGGTTTTGTACCAGTTGGCATCAAAGAAAAAGCAGATGACGTTCCAGCAATGTTATCTAAAAATGAATTTGTTATGACTGCTGACGCTGTAAGAGGCGCAGGCGGTGGTAGTATAGAAAAAGGTGCACAAAGAATGTATGACACTATGAAATCATTAGAGAGAAAAGTAGGATAATGGTTACAGAAACAAGAACATTACCCGCAGAGTTTATAGAAGCATTAGGTAAAACGTATGCTGACACACTTACAAAAACAGTTGGTACTCCAATTACAACAACAGATGTATCGGGTCAACTTGTAAAAGGTGAATTAGATGCTGATAGAATTGCACAGGGGTTAAAACCTGAAACAGATGCAGAGTTTGCTGCAAGACAAGCAGGTGCAAAACAAACAGCTAGAGAATTCGATATTAGAAAAGCACAAATGGCAGATCTTGCGCCTACTGTTGCAGGCATGGATCAATTACAAAAAGATGCCATTACTAAAGCCACAGGTGCCACGGGACTTGGAGCTTATCAACAGTATTTAACAGATGCAGCAACGGCTGCAGGTCAAGCTGGTACAACTTTAGGGGGAGTAGCTGGTGATATTGGTGCAGCAAGAACAGGACTAGGTGCAGCTGGAACTACATTGGGACAAGCACAAGCTCTTACAGGAACTGGTGCAGGTACAGGTGCAGGAACCATTGCATCTTACATGTCACCATATCAACAACAAGTTATTGACACAACTCTTGCAGAGTTTGATAGACAAAGACAAATACAAGAACAAGCAATTGCACAATCTGCTTTACGAGCGGGTGCATTTGGTGGTGGCCGTGAGGGTGTACAACTAGCCGAGTTCCAAGCAGCAAGCGACAGGAATCGAGCAGCAACACAAGCACAACTATTACAAGCTGGTTATGGTCAGGCACAAGCTGCAAGACAACAAGACTTACAAAATTTATCTGGCCTTGCATCACAGCAAGCAGCATTAGCTTCTGGACAATTAGGTCTAGGAACTGCACAACAAGGATTAGCACAATCACAATTAGCACAAGGTGCATTTCAACAAGGGCTTGGTAGTTTTGCACAACAGGCGGCTCAACAAGAGATTGCAGGTCTTGGTGCATTAGGTAGTGTAAGACAAGCTCAAGCACAAGCAGAAGCAGATGCAGCTAGACAAACTGCACAGATGGCAGCATATGAACCATTACAAAGATCACAACAATTTGGAACAGCAGTGACAGGATTGATGGGTGGATATCCAGGTCAAGTTACTTTTGCTCCAGACGCACCACAAGCAAGTCCGTTATCGAGTGCGTTACAAATAGGAACTGGACTAGCAAGTATTTACGGAAACGTTTTTAGATAGGAAAAATTATGAGAACTTTAAGAAGACCAATGTTTAGAATAGGAGGCAAAGCCGAAGTAGGTAACGATGGTATTATGAGTGGTTTGGTTGATAGAGAAGAACTACAAGATGGTACACCTTTACAAAATGTAAATGCAACATTTGATCCTTTTTATCAAACTCCTGACATGGACCAATTAAGAGCATTTCAATCAATAGGAATGGGTAATCCATTTAGAGCTGAAAAAGATATGGCAGGTAGGTTTGCTAATATATTTAGTTTAAGACCTGCTGATCCTAAAAAAGATATTATATCACAAGTTGTAGAATCAGCTCCAATTGTTCAAAAGAAAAAAGCTGCAGAAACAGCTTTATCAACACAAGAACAATTAAGACCATATCAAAAATATTTTTCTGGAAATTTAGAAGACGTTTTAAAACAAACTACACCTAAAGTTGAAGTGCCAGATGAAGACACTGAACCAACAATTACAACAAAAGATACTGGTTCTAATGTTGTGACTCAAGCTGAAAAAAATGCAATTCTTAAAGCTAGAGCAAGAGAATTTGAAGAATTATTAAATCCTGGTGCTAGAAAAAGAGTTATTAATAATGCTCTTGCAGCAGCTAGTGCACAGTTTGGTAAGTCTACTGGTAACACTATGCAAGATATAGCAAACGCTATTACTGCAGCAGCTGGTGCAACAGGTAAAATAGATGAAACTAAACAAGCTGCAGCTAGACTTGCAATAGAAGAAGATATTAAAAAGAGTATTGCACAAGCAAGTAGAAAAGATAGGGCAAAGGGTAACTATGAAGTTGTTCAAGAACTTGCTTTAAAAGGAAAAGAAGGAAGAACTCCTGATGAAGAAATATTATTTAAATCTCTTACAGCTAAAGCAGATATAGAAGATCCAGAAGATAGATTTTTAAGAATAGAAGCAGATTTAGGTAAATCTAGAGCTGTTCAAGATAAATACAGAGACGATGAAAATTTTGCAGGAGTTATCAATAATAAAAAAGATGTAAAAACATTTTCTGAAGATTCAGTAGGTAAAGTAGTTTATCACGCTCCTGACAACGGATTATATAAAGTAATAGTAAATGCAAAGGGAGAGTTAGCTCTTGAATTTCTTGGAAAAGAAAAAGGTTAGGAGACTAAATGGCCTCGGAACTAGAGAAGCTTCTTGAACAAAATGAAAAAGAAAGCGTAAGCACAGGCTTTAAATTAAATGAAGCTGAAGACTACAGCGATATAAGTGTATTACAGTCTATGCTTGCAGGTGTAGGTTCTGGTTTACTTGCTATACCAAAAGGTTTTGCGTCACTAGGTGCTAGTCTCATGGATCTAGGAGCTGATACTAACAAGGCAGCAGAAGTAGAAAAATTTTTTGATGACCTTACTACATTAGATGAACAAGCAGAAGCAACAACTGCTGGTAAAATTACAGAAACATTAGTTAACATAGGTTTTCCTGCTGTAGGTGCATATTCTGCAGGTGCAAACCTTGCAGCCAAAGCATTTCAAGCTGGTAGAGCTGGTAAATATTTTAAACTAACAGAACCTAATTTAGTTAAAGGTGCTAAACAAGCAACTAAACTAAATGCTAGAGGTAAGACTGCACAATTTATTGTTGGGTCCGCTGCATCTGGTGTAGCTGAAGGTGTGTTTATTGGCGACGTAAATGAAGTTGGAACGTTTGGTGATTTATTAGGTGGACCAACAGAACTTGAAAGAGATGATGATTACGATCCAACAAGAGAACTAATTAACAGAGTTAAGTTTGGTACTGAGGGTGCTTTATTTAGTGGTATACTGGGTGGTGTTGGTAAAACAATTAAGAATCTAGCAACAAGAGGTGCTAAGAATAGATTTTCAAATAGTAAAATAGATCAAACACTAGATAAAATTGCATCGTTTGCAAGAGCAAGAGGTGGTAAGACACAAGAATTTTTTGATCTTGAAAGAAGACAAATTGGTTTAAGAGCTCAAGATATACAACTTGCAAAACAAACATCAAGAGAATTAGATAAAAGAATAGATGCAATATTTCCTGCATGGAAAACTATATCTGATAAAAGTCCATTATATAAAGATAGAAAAGATGTGTTAGAACAAATGAATGATGTCCTACTTTCAGGTAAACCTACGGTTAATAAAGCAGGTAATGTTAAATTTGGTGATGTAGATGCAACTAAAAAAGCAAAACTTATAAAAAAATTAAGAGATATTATAGGAGATGATGCAGACAAATTAAAAAACATAGATGACATCTTTGATAATATTACAGCGATTAGAACTGGTTGGGGTGAAATGTTTAGTGCTCTTAGCACAAGAATTACAGGTAAACAATTAGATGAGTTTAAAGGTTTGTTTGGTAATAAATTTAAAGATTGGTTAGGACAAACTTATGATGTGTATCAAAATAGATCTTTAATACCTTTTTTCAATTGGAAACCTGCAACAGAGGCAGTTGAAGCTACTAAAAAAATGTTTATTGAACAAGCTAGAAGAAATGGTGTTAGATTAACTGATGGTGAAGCAGAACTTTATGTTGAAAGACTTGTTAAGTCTGCACAAAAACAAGGTCTACCAAAAGGTTTAAGATTAGATAAAGAAGCCTCTCCATTATTTAAGATGCCAATTTTCAGAAAAGGCACTATTCAAGAAGATTTAGTAAACTTAGATAATAGTAAGTTAATAAATAAAGAAGCGAGAAAAAATATAGAAGCAGTATTAGGTAAAACTAAAAACCCAATGCAGACTATATTAAGTGGTACAACAAGACTATCTTTAATTACAAGACGTAATCAATTTTTTAACGAACTATTACAACAATCAGATAGATTAGGTGCAGCTAGTTCTACGGGTAGAAAAATGTTTTATACTGCAGATGAAGTAGCCGATGGTACAGCTGCAAGAGAATTAAATACAGCTAGATTTAGACAAATTAATTTAGATCCTGCAAAAAAACTAGAAGTAGGATCTACTAATCCACTTAATGGTATGTATGCAATTGATGAAATTGCAGATGCATTAGAAGAAACAAATAAAAATTTATTAGGTGAAGGTTTAACAAGTCAGATATACGCAGGTTTTGTTTTATATCCTAAAGCAACATCACAAATGGCAAAAACAATTTTGTCACCAATTACACACATTCGTAACTTTGTGAGCGCTGGTGCCTTCGCAACTGCGAATGGTGTTATACCAGATCCAACAGCTATCAAGTTTGCATATCAAGCACTGCAAGCACCCTTACCTGGTATGAGAAAACAAAATGATAGATACAGAAAAATGTTACAATTAGGTGTAACAAACTCTAACGTAAGATTAGGAGATCTAAGAAGTTTAATTGGTGATACTAATCTTGTAGAAAATGCAAGCACTATTGCACCTAGATGGTTAGCAAGATTTGCATCTAAAGCAAGAGGAGTTGGGGAAGATTTATATACAGCTGAAGATGATTTTTGGAAGATGGCTACGTTTTCTGTAGAGTCTAGAAGATTAGCTACAGCATACGAAAGAGCTGGAGTTAAAAGAACAATAGACGAAATAGAAGAAGAGGCAGCAGATATTGTAAGAAATAATATACCAAACTATGATTATGTGTCTGAGTTTGTAAAAGGTTTAAGAAAATTACCGCTTGGAAATTTTGTATCTTTCCCTGCAGAAATTATGAGAACAGGTACAAACATTGCAAGACGTGGACTAAAAGAAATTAATTACACAACTGTTAATGATGCAGGTGATACAGTAAAACCATTAGCAAGAATAGGATACCAAAGATTAATAGGTATGGCTGCAACTACAGCAGCAATTCCAGCAGCAACAGTTGCAGCGTTTAAAACAATACACAATGTCACTAACGATGAGATGGAAGCATTAAGAAGATATGTAGCTGATTGGTCTAAGAACTCTACACTACTTCCTATTAGAGATGAAGAGACAGGTAAGTTAGATAAATATGTAGACTTCAGTCATGCTAACCCATACGATATTTTAATTAGACCTTTTCAAACTATTGTTAATGAAGTTGCTTCAGGTAGAGAAGATGAAGACGGTATGATGGATGATTTTCTTAGAGGTATGTTTATTGCAGGTAAAGAAGTTGCATCACCATTTATTTCAGAATCTATTTGGACAGAAGCTACAGCTGATATATTTCTTAGAGGTGGTAAAACAAGAGAAGGTTTTGAGGTATTTAACGAACAAGATTCTGATGGTAATAAAGCATATAAAATTATGGCCCACTTGGTTAAATCACAAGCGCCATTATCTTATCCAACATTAAAAAGATTAAAGATATCTTTGAAAAATAAAGATGACCCAGATAGTTTTGATCCACAAGGTAGACAGTTTGAGTTTGGCGATGAACTGTGGGGTTTTGTTGGTGCAAGAAATGTAAAAGTAGATCCTGAAAGAACTTTTAAATACAAGACAGCTGACTTTGTTAGAGGTGCTAGAGATTCTAAAAGATTATTTACTAAAGAAGCACTAAGAGCAGGTGTAGTTACACCAGAACAAATTGTTGATGCATACATAAATGCAAACAGAGCGTTGTTTGGTGTTAAGAAAAACTATAAATTAGATATAGATGCAGCAAGAACGTTAGCAATTAATGAAGAAAATTTAAATGAATCATTAGATAGAGCTACATCTAAAAAAGAAAAACGTGCTCTAGAAGAAGGTATCTTTAGACCTTATGATATTTCAAGAGAAGTAAATAAAGCAATAAGAGAAAATTCCGTTAGATTAGGTGTAGCAAATCCAATGGACTCAGCAGCTCCTGTTATAAGTGCTATCTATGATATGCTATCGATTGCACCATTATCTTTAGGAGAGTTTCCTGAGTTTGAAAACCCATTTAGCACACCAACAGAAGAACAACCGGTAACATCTAATATATCTGGATTAGCGCAAGTTAATCCTCAGTTATTACAACCGCCTGTAACTTCTGTTAATACTGCAATTCCATACTCTCAAATGAATCTTGCACAGCGAGCTGAGTATGATAAACTAATGAGAGGAATATAATTATGGAATACCCAGGAGTTAGATTAGGACAAAGAGGCGGACTGTTTGATCTGTACCAATACTATTTAGGTGGCGGTGATCAAAGCGATGATGGTCCAGTAACAACAGATCCATTTCCAGGAGCTGGAGGTAGTGGTCGTGGCAATGAAGCGATTAATGCCATGGGGGTTGATTTAAGCAGAATTAAACAACCAACAGGATCAGTATTTAATCCATTTGATCCAGTAGGAGGAACTACGATGGAAGGCACAAAATTTTCTGAGTTACCTACAACGGACATAAGATTTATGTCAGAAGCAGATCAAAGATATTTACAAAACAGAGCTGACGCTGGTGAATTCTTTTATGGCACTAAAGAAAACCCCAATCCTAATTACATAGGAGGAGCGCCAGGAGGTATAGTTCAAAGTGGACCTGGAAGAGAGTTTGTATATGATGAGACAGGAAAAAGTTATGATGATAGAGCTTTTATAACAGGAGTTGGAGACGATGAAGAAGACATAGGTTTTTTAGCAAGTGTCAGACAAAATATATTAGAAAATCCTTTATTTAAAGTTGCAGCAGCAGTTTATAATCCTGTGTCAGCAATGGCTAAAACTGGTATAGATTTTCTTAAAGAAGCTATGCCTGTAAATAGAAGATCGATTTTAGAACGAAGAGCTTTAGATCAAGGTCTTGCTGTGGATGATATAGGTAGAATAGCATTTCAAAATTTTGGCACTAGATCAGATACCGGTAAATTTGGTGCATTAGATTACTCTGATCCATCAGGAATTAATATATTCCAAGGTTATAATTTACAGAATATGTCTCAAAAAACAATTGATGATAGAAAAGCTAACTTAAAGAAAAATCTTGACGACGGAAAACTTAGTAAAAAACGTTATGATGAATTGATAACAGCAATAGATGGTTTTGAAAAAAATATATTTACTAAACTTTTAGAGGATACTCAAAAAGAAGTTGATGAAAAAGAAAAAGAAAAAACAATGTTGGATTATGACAAAAGAGAGAAGAAAAGAGAAAAAATACAAAAAGATTTAGCAGCTGCAGGATTTGGCGCTTCAGGAGCTGTCGGATTAAGTGAAGGTATGGACAAATCCATTCAAGACTATGATGATGCTGCAACTTACACACCATCTTCTGGTAGAGGTGATACAGGAGCAGTAACTACTTCAAAACCTGATTACAGTAATGTATCAACAGGTGGACCACCAAGTCAGGGTGGAGGCGGTGGAGGACCACCGAGTCAGGGTGGCGGTGCTAGTTATGGCGGTGGTGGATCTTCTGCAGCAAAAGCCGGAGGTGGATCACGACAAGCAAGATCTGGAGGAGCAAGACCTGGCGGTGGAGGTGGTATGTCTGGTTGGGGTTGGAAAGATGGTGGTTTAGTTCAAAGAAAACCTTACGGCGACGGAGGGATCGTAGATCTACTATAATGGCTAGAAAATCAGCATTACAAAAAATAGAAGATCATGAAAAACTTTGCAGAATAATGCAAAGGCAAACTTTTGAACAAATTAAAGAATTAAAATTACAAATTGTTAGAATAGAAAGACTACTGATTGGTACAGCAGCTTTTGTAATAATTAGTTTGTTAGATAAAGTTCTCTAGATCCAAGCTTTTAGTTCTTCGCCCATAACCTTACTTGCAATATTAACTTTCTTACGTAAAGCTTTTACAATTCTTTCATCAACTGTATCTTCACAGATAATATCAATATATGTCATGGGTTTTTCTTGACCGATACGATCTATTCTAGCTTCTGATTGTTGACGTTTCTCTAAATCATAACCGTTAGAATAGTAAATCATATTACTAGCTGCAGTCAATGTAATACCATAACCACCTGTTTGTGGTGTGCCTATGAAGAATCTACACTTATCATCGTCTTGAAAACGTTTAATATTTTTTTGTCTATCTTCTTGTGGTGTTAAACCATAGTAGTCTACAAAAGAATCTGGACCAAACTCTTCAACGATTGCTTTTATAATCTGTCTAACATCACTCTGCCAGTGGGCCCAGATAACAACCTTACCTTCTATCTCACCTAACACATTGATTAGTTCATCGAGTCTATTACTTTTTAATTCTTGTGTTGTGCCATCGTCTGCTTTGAAGTGACCACATGTAATCTGTTGTAATCGCATCAACTGTGTCAATGCATTTGCAGTAGTAATCATCTTGCCATTTAATATTGCAAGTGCCTGTTTTTTCATCTGCTCGTATACTTTAAACTGATCTGGTGTCAGGTTTACAATACGTTTCATAAATGTTTTCTTTGGTAGATCTAGACAATCATCTTTTAATACACGATAAGAAAATGGTTTTAGTTTGTCAGACAACTCTGCAAGATTTTTGTATCCAGCTACTATCTGCACAGATCTACCACCAAAGTGTGCTGTCTTCATCACTGCGTATCTAGTTCTAAACGTGTAATAAGAAGCATGGTCCAAGAGCCAAGTGTCAAGGAACTCACATTGTTTATATAAGTCTAGTGGTGACTTTGTAACTGGTGAACCTGTAAGTATTCTTTTAAATTTAACTTTCTCACCCAGACCTACAATATTTTTTGTACGTTTAGCATCTGGGTTTTTGATTGTTGTAGACTCATCAATAGCCATCAAACAATCATGTGAGTTTAAAAATTTAGCTGCAAAGTCTACACCTTTTTTAGTAGACAGTGCCTCTACATTCATAATTAAAATATGTAGATCTGTTTCTGGTTTAAATAAAGTATCAAGAATTTGTTGTTGTTTTTTGTTAATCATTGCTTGCCACAATACAGCCTTCTTTTCAATATGGTCAGGCATATGTGTGGGTATCTCTGCACTATACCAGTTTTTATATACACCTTTTGGTGCAACAATTAAGGCACCGTTGATCTTACCTTTGTCGTAAAGCATTGATATGTTATCAATTAATACTTTAGATTTACCTGTTCCCATTTCCATAAAATATGCAAATGCTTTTTTATCCCAAGACATTTCTAATGCTTTGAGTTGATGCGCGTATGGCTTAGTCTTAAATTTATAGTTCATAGTTTTTCTTCTTTCTAGTTGACACTTTATCAAAAACAAACTATATGTCAAGCCATGAAAGATAATACTGTTTATGTAATCCAGGAAATACCTGGTACCCAAACCGGTAACCCTAAAATAAATATTATGGGCGCATCAAAATACGGTGAGCTTAAATTTTTATTACCTGAGTTATCGCAAATTATTTTTTCACCAGGACCTCTAATATTTAAATTAAGAAAACTGTTAAAAGATTTTACAACAGATGATTATTTATTATTAACTGGAGATCCTGCAATAATAGGTGTTGCCTGTTCTATTGTTTCTGATATGACTAATGGTAAATACAATTTGTTAAAATGGGACAAACAAGAAAGACAATACTACCCAATAGAAATAAACTTATATGAAAGAGGAAAGATAGATGAGTGAAGACTTACAACAAATGTTTGTTGAGGATGCACCTCAACAAGTTAATGAACTAAATAATGTAGAGTCATTATCTAGTTATGTTATTCAACTGCAAAAATTAGAAGACGAAATAAAAGCAGATGAAGAAAAATTAAAACAAAAGAAAGAAGCTGCAGATAAAATATCTGAACAAGTTATTCCAGAGATAATGGAATCTATGAAACTTAAAACCATGAAGTTACACGATGGTTCAGCAATTGAAGTAAAAGAAATTTACAGCGCCACAATACCTGTAGATAAAAGAGAGGGCGCATTTAACTGGCTTCGAAATAACGACCTGGGTGATTTGATTAAAAATGAAATCACTGTTTCCTTTGGTCGAAACGAAGATAACAAGGCGCGTGAATACGCTAACCTTGCCGAGAGTAATGGGTATCAGCCCCAACAAAAATTGAAGGTAGAACCCATGACTCTCAAAGCATTGTACAGAGAACGAGTCGAAGGGAAACAAGACTTGCCATCTGAACATTTTAATCTGTTTAAAGGAAACAAAACAAAAATAACAAGGAGTAAATAACATGAATGAAGAAACAAGAGACGTAGCAAACAAACAAGGTGGTGCATTAGCAACAATTGATTTTGTATCAGATTCAGGGATGGGTCTTGAGACAATTGAAAAGACTGATCTTGCATTACCCTTTCTGAAACTGTTACAATCAGGATCAGATGAAACTAAAAAGAAACATGCAAAGTATGTTGAAGGTGCAGAAGCAGGTATGTTTTATAATACAGTTACTAAAAAACTGTACAATGGAGAAAAAGGAATAGATGTTATTCCTGTATTCTACAAGATGACATATCCTGAGTGGGCTCCCTTTGAAAAAAGAGAAGGCAGACCTGTGCACAATGACAGAGGACCTGACATCATGGGTCAAGTAACTCAAAACGAACAGAACAAAGATATGTTAGCTAATGGTAATCAGATTATCAAAACAGCAAACTACTTTGTTATCATCAATGGGGACAAACCTGAAAAGGCTTTGTTAACTATGAAGTCAACTGGTCTTAAGACTAGTAGACAATGGAACTCTTTGATGGAAGATCAGTTTGAGAATGATCCAAAGACAGGCAAAGCTGTGCCAGCTCCAATGTTTTCTAGAGTTTACAAACTAAACTCTGTTGAGCAGAGCGGTAGTTTTACTTGGCATACTTTTAATGTGAACCTACTTAGAAAAGTAGATAACGCATCGCTTTACCAAATGGCTAGGGATTTTCATAACTCTATAAAAGGTAGTCAGCAACAAGCTGCTACTGGTCAAGAGGAATCTAACTACTAATTCTTTCGTGAGAAAGATAGGAGCGGTAAAGGGAGACTGGAGCCGCTCCGACCCGGGATCTGTATGTTTGATGAATTTATAAAATTATTTACTGGATACCAAGGTGATTTTGGTATTGCTGATATGTCCTCTGCTGAGATGGATGCAGAGAAAAACAAGCTCAAACCTAATTATGAATGGGCAGGAAGACCCATAACACAAGGTGATTATAAAGATCACATAGAAGGTAAGATATCTATTGGTATACAACCATGTAGACTAGACAAAACAGTTCAGTTTGGTTGTATAGATATTGACGCAAAAGATTATTCTAATTTTAATGTTGAACATTATCTTGCTTTGTTTCAACAATACAAGTTACCATTAATACCCATACTCTCAAAAAGTGGAGGTCTGCATTGTTATTTGTTCTCAGAGGAACCAATACCAGCTGTAGATTTAATCTCAGCATTGAAATCTTTTTTAATGCCTCTGGGATTAGATCCACAGACAGAAATTTTTCCAAAGCAGAAAGAATTAAAGGAAGATGACAAAGGGGACATAAAACCAGGTAACTTTATAAACTTACCTTACTACAACAATGGCAGCACAAAAAGATATGCAGTAGATAAAAATAATAATCCATTAGACCTAGAACAATTTGTAAAATTTGCTAACGAAAATAAAATTAATAAATCAGATTTAGATAGACTTGTAGAAGAAACATACAAGAACGTATTACTTGGAACTAATCCTGAGTTTGATGATGGTCCACCATGTCTGGCTTTGTGTTCTAAGAAAAAATTAGATGATGGCAGAGATCGATTTATGTACAATTATATGGTCTTTGCTAAAAAGAAATACAAAGATAAATGGCCTGACTTTGTTTCAAATGCAAACTATAATTATCTAGAGTCTCCTTGGGATAAATCAAAATTAGATTCTAAGATAGCTGCATGGAAGAAAGATACTGCAGGTCACACTTGTTATGAAGATCCAATACACAGTAAGTGTATGCGTACACTTTGTTATAGTAGACCTTTTGGTGTTAAGTCAGATAGCATTACAATGTTTCCTGAGATATCAGACTTTCAAATAATTATGTATGCAGAACCTGAGTATCATTTTAATGTAGAACTACCTGATGGTAACAAGGCAGGTGTGGTTGCGAGTCATAGAAGATTAATTACTAAACAAACGGAACTTTTGGATTTGATATGGGAGCAAACAGGTATCTATCACGAACCATTGAAACCAAAAGATTTTAGAGCAAAGCTTACAGAACTTAGAAAAAATTCTACAAAGATAGAACCGCCTGCAGGCACACAGATAGGAGATAGATTAAAAGAAGAGTTGTATCAATACTGTGTTAATGGACCAAGAGCTCAAAAGAGAGTGCAGATAAATAGTGGATCATGTTTGACGGAAGAAGGTCATCACTACTTTAGATTTAATTCTTTCATAGACCATCTAGGATCTAGTTGGAAAATACCAGAAGAAAGAATAGCACAAAAAATGAAAGACAAATGTGGTGTAGAGTTTAATCACTCACTAAACGTAGATGGCAAAACACTAAAGGTATGCAGACTAAAACAAATGCACATAGATAAAATAGAATACAAACCTGTAGAGAGAAAAGAAAGTAACTACTAATGAGATACAAAGTTGTAGGACCACCAGGCACGGGTAAGACTAGACGTTTATTAAACGAGGTACAAAAGTATGTAAACAAAGGTGTGCCTCTAGATCGTATAGGTTATTTTGCTTTTACTAGAAAAGCTGCAGGAGAAGCAAGGGACAGGTATCTAGATAAAAACAAAGACCTAACTAAAAAAGACATACAATACTTTCAAACACTTCACTCATTAGCATTTAATCAGTTGGGGCTAAAAGAAGAAAACGTTATGCAAGATGAGAACTACAAATTAATAGGTGAGACATGTGGTATTCAAATAAAATATGCATCTTACGAGACTAACAATTGGAATGGCATCTTTTCATCAGACAGTGAGTATCTAAGCTTAATTAATTTAGCTAGAGTAAAACAAATAAGTGTCATGGATCAACTAGATTTAAACGAACATCTATCAAAAATAGAAAGAGATAAGTTAGATGCTATTGATAAAGAAATAACTAGTTACAAAGACATATATGGACTCATTGATTTTAATGACATGATACAAAAATTTTTAGACAAAGGTAAGACTCCTGAATTTGATGTTATATTTGTAGATGAAGCACAAGACCTATCATTAATACAATGGTCTATGATTAAAAAGATTGAAGAAGATACCAAGTGTGATGTGTGGATTGCAGGCGATGATGACCAAGCTATATTTGGTTGGGCTGGTGCTGATGTAGATTCTTTTATTAACTGGGAGGCAGAAGAGATACCATTAAAATATTCAAAAAGAGTGCCAAGTAGTATACAGAAAATTGCATTAGATGTCATCAACAGAGTGCAAGATAATAGACTTGACAAAGAATATTTTCCAAAAGACGAACCTGGAAATATTTTTCAAATTTATAAATTATCAGACATAGATATGTCTACTGGTGATTGGTTAATATTAACTAGAACTAAATCATTATTAAAACCAATACCAACTTATTTAAAAAAGAAAGGTTTATTTTTTGAATCTGCACAGGGAAATAGTATTGGTAAATCTTTGTACGAAGATATACAATACTGGTCGCAATTACAGAAAAAAATAACACTACCTGATATACAATTACAAAGAATTAAAGAAAGAATAAAAGGACCAATGAATCTTTCATTGAAATGGTATGATGCATTTGATAATGTATCTCAAAGTCAGATAACTTACATGAAGTTATTATTACTTAACAATGAGGATCCAACGAAAGACGCAAGAATAAAAGTGTCAACAATACACGGAGCTAAAGGTGGTGAAGCAACTAATGTTGTTTTACTTTTAAATGAAACCGCAAATACAATTAAAGGAGCAAAAAAATCTATACAAAAACGTGATGAAGAATATCGTGTTTGGTATGTAGGTATAACAAGAACTATGAAAAATTTATATTTAATAAGATGCCCAAATAAATCTAAGGAGTTTAAAATATGACAGACAAGAATATACTAGACGAAGCGTTTCCACAGTATACCCAGGTAGGCGGGAATCACTACACTAAGTTTCCCATACAGCCTTATGAGTTTATTTCTAAAAATGATTTATCATTCTTTCAAGGAAACGTTGTGAAATATGTTTGTAGATATCAGAGAAAAGGAGGCGCAGAAGATATTAAAAAAATAATACACTATTGCCAATTAGAATTAAAAAAAATGAGAGACACAAAAAATGCGAAGTAAACCAATAACAAAAGAAGTTAAGATAAATAAACACAAGTTTAGAATAGAAATCTATCCTTCTTTAGTTGATTGGGAAATATTTCCACACGATTATAATGCTGCTTTGTATGCGTTTAGCAACAAAGATAAATTAAATAAAATTATAAAAGAAAAATATGTATATGAGTCTAAAAAATAAAACGGTGTTCAAAGCACAAACAGAGTGGGTAAAACCCACAGAGTTTCCGGATCTAAGATTTTGTGATGAGATTGCGATTGACTTAGAAACACACGATCCAGAATTAAAAACTATGGGATCAGGATCCGTAGTAGGTAAAGGTAAAGTTGTAGGCATTGCAGTTGCAACAGAGGGCTACGCAGGTTACTTTCCTTTCGATCATGAGGGTGGTGGTAACCTTGAAAAAAGTAAAGTAATTCAATGGTTTACAGATATTTGCAAGTCTGAGTCTACAAAAATTTTTCACAACGCTATGTATGATGTGTGTTGGATTAGATCGATGGGTATACAAATCAATGGACAGATTGTTGACACTATGATTGCAGCATCACTAGTGAACGAAAACAGATTTAGATATGATCTTGGATCACTGGGTTGGGATTATTGTGGTCAAGGTAAGAATGAAACAGAATTAAACAACGCTGCAAAAGAATGGGGTGTTGATCCTAAAGCTGACATGTGGAAATTACCTGCAATGTATGTTGGTAACTATGCTGAACGCGATGCAGAACTAACGTTTGCACTTTGGAAAGTTATGCAAAAAGAAATGGTAGATCAAGATTTAGAATCTATTTTTAATTTAGAGACTGATCTGTTTCCTTGTCTGGTCGATATGCGATTTCTTGGCGTGAGAGTGGACGTTCAAAAAGCTCATACACTGAAGCAGCAATTAGCATCACAAGAAAAAGAGCTCCTGCAAAAAGTAAAAACAGAAACAGGAATAGATACTCAAATATGGGCAGCGCGGTCGATAGCCAAAGTCTTTGATAAATTAAACCTGGAATACGAACGGACAGTAAAAACACAAGCGCCTTCATTTACTAAAAACTTTTTGTCTACTCATGAACATCCTTTGGTGCAATGTATATCAAAAGCAAGAGAGATAAACAAGGCACATACAACCTTTATAGATACAATAATTAAACACGAACATAATGGTAGGATACACGCTGATATAAATCAAATTAGATCTGACACTGGTGGTACAGTAACAGGTAGATTTTCATACAGCAATCCAAACCTACAACAAATTCCTGCTCGTAACAAAGACTTAGGGCCGATGATTAGATCCCTCTTCATACCTGAATCCGGTTGCGAGTGGGGATGCTTTGACTACAGTCAACAAGAACCAAGACTAGTAGTGCACTATGCATCCCTTGATCAAGACTCAAGCGTCTTTAATGTTAAAGATTCCTACGAAGATGGTGACGCAGACTTTCATACAATTGTTGCTAAGATGGCTGACATACCACGAAGTGCTGCTAAGACAATTAATCTTGGATTATTTTATGGTATGGGTAAAGCTAAACTACAAGCAGAGTTAGGTGTATCAAAAGATAAAGCAGAAGAACTATTTACAATTTATCATGAGAGAGTTCCATTTGTTAAAAAATTAATGAACTCAGTAGCTAACAGAGCACAACAACGTGGACAGATTAGAACTTTACTTGGTAGGTTATGTAGGTTTCATTTGTGGGAACCAAATAGTTTTGGCATGCACAAAGCTTTACCATTTGATCAAGCTGTCCAGGAACATGGACCAGGTATCAAGCGTGCTTATACATACAAAGCTTTGAATAAATTAATTCAAGGATCCGCTGCAGACATGACTAAAAAAGCTATGTTAGAGTTACACAAAGAAGGCATCACACCACATATACAGGTGCATGATGAACTTGATATATCAGTAATAAATCCCTTGGAAGCTGCAAAAATAAAAGATATTATGGAAAACGCAGTTGACTTAGAAATACCAAACAAGGTAGATTATGAGTCTGGTAAAAACTGGGGAGAAATAAAGTGAGGATTTATGTCTTATTTAAATGCAAACATACCAGTGGAGTATGCACAAATACGAAGGGAGTATTTATATGATCTTAAAAAACATCACGGAGAAGTTGAAGACTGTATTATCTTTGGTCTTAGCTCTATTGCAGGTCACGCTATTTTATTTCATGCGATTATGGAGAATGGCGCTGTCTTTTATCGTCTCCCGATATCTGCCTTCATTCAGAGAGGCTTTAGACCGGAAGATGTTCCTAAACGTAGACTTGATGAACTTCAGCTTTGGAATTGTTTTAGTTATTATCCTGCTGTTCATATTTGGGATATTCTAGGCGGCACATCAGGCAAGTACATAGGCAAAGATAAAAAATGGCATCACGGTAAATATTTATTTACTGTTGACTTTGCACATCCAGAGTCTAATATACTTGACGTCGAACATTCTGAGATACCGCACGAACATAAGTGCGCACACATAATTGCCTTAGATGACGGTAATTATGCAGCACAACCTAACAATAGATGTATATGGGATCTACCTTCTTTCACTGTGAAAGACAATATTCCTGACTGGAAAGTGCAAACATCAGAATGGAACGTAGAAGATTCTGGCCAATGGAAAACAGAAGACACCGACAAGTTCTTTTACGAAATGGAGGAAAAGAAAAATGATTAAAAGAGTAATAAACAGAATAGGAAATCTTTACAGAAGATGGATTGTAGGACCTATCTTAAAATTAAAAAGTAGATTTTGGAAATAACATAATGGAGAGTCGTAGGGTGAACTATTATTTTACAGGAGCACTAATTATATTATTATGTTCACTAGCATTTTGTGTTACACCAGCTTACCCTAACACAACTCAAAACAATACATCCGGATCTAACACATCAATCACAGGTGGATATACGAGCACAGCCAACAATACATATCAAAGTGGTAGCTCAAATAATACCACAACTACAAATAACTCTACATCTAACATGAGATCTGCACCACCAACAGCGTCAGCACCAAGTGTGACTAACGCAGGATCTGATGTTTGTCTTGCAGGAGCATCAGCAGGAGTACAAACTTTTGGTATTGGTGTATCAGGTGGTAAATCTTTTAGAGATAAAAATTGTGAAAGAATAAAATTATCAAGAGAACTAAATAGTTTAGGTATGAAAGTTGCAGCTGTAGCAATACTATGTCAAGATGAAAGAGTATTCTTTGCTATGGAACAAGCAGGCACACCATGTCCTTTTGAAGGTAAGATTGGTAAACAAGCAAAAGCAGCATGGAAAAAATATGATAAACTAAGACCTGATTATGAAACTTATGTACAAAATTTAAAAATTATTGAAAAGAAAAATGAAGAGGAACAAGCAAAGATTACAGAAGAGATGACTAAATTAGACGAAGATAAACAAAAAGAAGATGTTCAGACAAAACAAAAAATAGATTGGAAAGAACCTAAATGATAGACAGATTAATATACAGATTCTGTGGTTTTTTAGATAATTCAATATCTTTTGTAGAAACTGGTATTGTTAGAATGGTAGAATGGTGTTGGCATACTAGAGTTAAACTGTTAAAAAGAAAAAGAAAAAGATGAGCAATAAACCACTCAACATCGGAGAAGAGGCACGAGTGCAGATGCCGATGAAGACGGTAGTATCGTTGATAGTGTTGGTGGCAATGGGAGTGTTCGCATACACGGAGCTGACAGCAAGGTTGGTATCTCTGGAGACATCACGTGAGTTGTTCGAAAATGATTTATTAAAACGAAGTGAACAAGTCCCTATCGATCAGGAGCAACATTTTTTAATCGAGGATTTGTATAAGTCTGTAGAGAAAATGGAAGAAACTCAAGAGATGAATATGACCAACAAAGTCAATATCGAGTTTTTAAGAGAACAATTAGATCAAGCATTGTCTGATATAGAAGTGCTAAAAGATAAAGTTAGAGCAAATGGGAGCCATCAATGACAGAGTTGGTAGTAGCCCTTCTTATGATTGTCAACGGAGAGATCAAGGAACACAGAATTCAAGTTGATCCTAAAACAGGTAAATATTCCATGGCAATGTGTTTAAAAGGTAAGAGACATGCATCTAGAGGTGAAAAAAATGATAGCATACAGCACCAGTGCATTAAGTCGATGGCTGAACTCGAGTTGAACATAGACGGATCAAAGTCTATTAAAAAATTAATATTAGAATGAAATGGTTAATACCTTTACTATTACTATCAACTGGTGTACTTGCAGATACAGCAACAACAGGTAATTTATTACCCAATGCAGGAACAGGACAAACAAGTCCACAACACTCGAATAGTACAATAGATGGTATCAATAGCTCTACTGGTTTCACTCTTAACAATGTCACTGATTATTCATCTAACTTTAATGAACTAGAAGCAAACGGCACCGGCACAGTATCTGCATCAGGTACGCTATTAAATATATCTGCAGGTGATCATACAACTACAGAAGATAGTTTGGATGGTGGTGTTACACTTACATCAAAGACAGAGGTACAAAACTGCGAGTGGGTTGGGTCCGCACATCAATGTGGTCAAGCAACATCAGGTCAAGATAGTTATTCTACAACAGTTACAATACTAGATGAGAATAATGAAGAGCTTGCAACAGTCACACAAAACAGAAATACAGATTCAGGTTACAATAACAATACATATACATATACAGACACAGTCACACATACTGGAGAGGGTTCAAGAAAATGGAGTTGGCAGTGGCAAGGTATAGATGGTAATAATCCTAATAGCACTAGTGCTGTTGGACCAAACTTATTGGGTGCAGAACTAAAAGCAACACTATTAAATATATTATATTCACCATTACCTCCTGCAATCAAAGAAGAAATAGTTGAAATATTTGATGACTTGGGTGAAGAGTTTGAAGAGATAGAACAGATTGTAGAAGAATTCTTTTTTGAAGAAGAAATAAAAATGGAAGAGGAGTTTGAGATGGAACCACCTGTCATGATAGTCATGGAAGAAGAGGAGAAGTTTGAAGAGGAACCTATCATTGAAGAGTTTGTTATGTTACAAGAAGAGGAAAAAGAAGAAGAGGAACCTGTCATGGAAATAATTGAAACATTTACAGAGGAAGAAAAAGAAGAAGAAAAGACTGTATCAGAAATGTTACAAGAAGGTTTTGAAGAAGAGCAAAAAGAAAATGAACAAGAAGAATCCAATAGCGAAACTACTGAGACTGCCAATGCTACGGAAGAGGATGGTAGCGAGCAAGAAGAAGTACAACAGAAAGAAACAAAAACAGCAGGACTTGAAACAATCTTAGAAAAGATTGACAAACAAGTTAAGCAAATAGATAAAAACTTAGAACTAAAAAACTTAGTAAAATTAAAAGTAATGTCATCAGGTAATCTTCTGGAAGCATATAATATACCTTTTTATGAACCGCGTATTATATACGAAGATCAAATAGATATAAAGGACAATCGTATTATTTATGATATTGATTTAGTAGAATACAAACAAAAAGATCCTATTTTTATACAAAAACAAAAGTTGAATAGCATTTTACAAGAACGTCAAAATTTGATAAACGAGTTACAGGTTTTACAAAATGGATAAGATTAAAAATCAATTAGCCGGTGTAGCAGCTTTACTTGGTGTCATTGCAGCAATTGGTGGTGGCTTTGTAAAGTATGGGGAGATTGTAACTAAACTAGATGCATTAGAAGGTGCTAGTGGTGGTATAGATTTTTCTTCACAGATTGCAGTGTTAGAAGAAAAAGTTAATGCTTTAGAAAATGCAGATACATCACACACTCATAAAGTTGGTGAACATAAACACGAAGAACACGGGCATACTAAAATATTAGTAAACGAAAAAACAATACAAATATTACAAAATCAAATAGACGAACTAAAAGCAAAGAGCGATAATCCATTAGCACAATAATGAATCTTTCACGTAACTTCACTCTTCAAGAGTTAATTAAATCAGATACCGCTATCCGTTTGGATATCAATAACAATCCAAACTCAGGGCAGATAGAAAAATTAAGATTACTTTGTGAAAATATTTTACAGCCGGTACGTGACCACTTCGGCAGAGTCAAGGTAACGTCAGGGTTCCGTAGCGAACAGCTGTGCCTAAAAATAGGTAGCTCAATCAACAGCCAACATGCAAAAGCTGAGGCCGCAGACTTCGAATGTATGGGCACAGACAACGCTGAGTTAGCTGACTGGATTCATCAAAACCTAGAATATGACCAATTGATATTAGAGTTTTATACACCAGGAGAGCCAAACAGTGGGTGGATACATTGTAGTTATACCACCGACCAACCAAGAAAACAATTTTTACATGCCTACAAATCAGAGGGTAAAACAAAATACAAGCCTGTGATTGGAAAGGCAAAAGATCTTGTCTAAAATAAAATTTAATTTTTCAAAAATTGACACTGTTCATGGGCATTGTGAAGAGTGTGAAGAAGAGGCAATTATGGTTGCAATTGTCACTGATTTTTATAGATGTACAAATTGTGGGGCAGACACTAAACAACACGTCAATGGCTCAATCAGATATTTAAAATTAAATGAATCTGACAAACAATGGTTAAGAGAAAATCGTGGCTAGACAAAAATTTGTAAACTTTACACCAAGGCCAAAACCTAGAAAACGACCAAGAAGACATAAAAAAAGACTATCAAAATCAGAAAAAAGAGATCATAAACCTTACAATCGTCAAGGAAGAAAACAATAGTTGACAAACATCTTGAAATGATTATCCTACAATTATGAAAGGGATATTATGACAGATCAAACTAAATGGGGCATAGATATGTCCATAACGGAAAATAAAGCGAAAGCTCATGAAGAGCAAAAAAAGATGAGAGATGAAATAGCTTTTTTTGTTTTAAATTGTAGTGTGTTTAAACTACAAAAAATGTACGAAGAAATGAAACGATTAAAAAAATGAAGAAGTTAGTCTTAGACATAGAGGGTATTAATCAAAAACAGTGGACTAATTTTGTTTTAGAGCTAAACTTAATGAAGAAAGCGTGGAAGAGGTACGGTGTTGACGTAAAGATAGTTGGTAAAAATGTTAAAAAAATTATTGAATGGGGAAACAAAACCGGTGAATACTCAAGACAATTTGGACAAGATAGCGAATCTTTGGAACAAAACAAAAGATCCAAAGTATAAAGAACTTTGGTATAGAAAGATAAAAGAGGTAGCATATGGATTTGATATTGTTGACAGACGAACTTTATCATTTAGTAAAGGTGACAAAGGAAATGACAGAGGGAATAGAGTTATTAAGTGAAATGGATTGTTTTGATCTTTGTGATATACTTAGATTACATCTAACAACATATTACGATTACCCTGTTAACGCTCATGTGATGAAAGATGGCAGTGGTGATTTATATGGTTGTATTTGTAATTATTAAGTTGTAGTTTGTTCTTTACAATCAAAAGCAGTAAACATTTCAAATTCATTAATAGTCATCGGATTTAATGATTTTAACATTGTACTAGAATAATCATATCCATATATAATACATTTATGGTATTCATCAAACTCAGAGATGGGCACTGGTATAGGTCTACATTCATTACCAGGTATTCCGCTACAAATAATCATTATTAAAACATATTTAATCATTGACTTTTAATATTAATCTCCTATATTATCAATATTAATAAATGAAAGGAAAGTATGACCGATATAACAAAGTATAGAAACGTTTCTCTTCCAAAAGAAACATACAGGGTTTTAGAAGAGTTGTCGAAGGTATTATTGCCTGACGCAAAACTGTCCATATCTAAGACTATTGAATGTATTGCAAACGAAAAGAAAAAGAAACTTAACGGAAAAATGAAGGAGAAATAATGTTTACGTTGACTGAAGAACAAAGAAAACAATTATTACAATATATGTGGCAAAGACCGTACGGTGAAGTTGCACAACACATAGCAATGTTAGCATCATTAAAACCAGTCGAGACAAAAAAAGATGACGGATCCAAAAAAGATCTGTCCTAATTGTCAAGGTAACGGATTTGTTAAAACACACAAGTCCGAAAACCCTGCGAATGATGTGGTGATGCAATGCACTATTTGTAATTCGAAAGGAGAAATACATGATAAGGAATTTGATGAGTATTTTGATTCTCACCCTTTGCTTAAGTCACTGCGCACTGAGCACAACTGATATGATAAATATTGGTGCGGGTATCTACGGTGGATTTGAACGTGAGTGATCAATTAGATATAGCCTACATCGCAGGTTTATTTGATGGCGAGGGTTGTATCACTTACAAACAATACATGCGTAAACGAAAGGGACAAAAGAAAGCATATCCAACTTGGTCTATTAGAATGGAAATAGCAATGACAGATAAATCTGTTTTGATTTGGTTACACGAAGTATTGGGTGTTGGAACACTTGGTGAGAAAAGATATCGAACAAAATATACTGTTGGTTGGAAAAAACAGTGGCGTTGGCGTTGTCAGTTTAGAGATGCCTATTACGTTTGTAAATTAATTTGGCCTTTTGCACACGTTAAGTTACCGGGCGTACAAAAAATTATAGAACATTATTCAAAAGAAATTCTAATGAATGATAAAGTTGTTGATTTTAAAAAATATAAGGAGATAATGAGCTTAGAATAATAGAAAGAAATATATGTCACAAGAAAGTTATACTTACAAACAATACTCAAGAGATAAAAATGATTTATCAAGAAGTTATGATAATAATGAAATTGATGAAAGTTCTTACAAAGAAAAAGTTAGTGAGCTTCACAAGAAACTACCTACTAAAGAAATTTTAAAAGATTCAAGGGGCATGGATCAAGCGGCAAGGATTGCCGCTATTGATACGGTTAATCGTACACAAAAAATTGAAAAAGAAAAGTTGGAGCCTTTTTACGATTATAAACTAAAACCAGATTGCAATATCGTTAATTTTAATTTGGGTGGTAATTTTAACACCATGCACCAACTGTGTGGTTTTAAATTAGATCTTCTTAATGGGTTCGTAGATCAAAAGTTTGATTCAACTATAAAAGACATAGGTGTACCTTTTACTGAGGAGATTGATTACTCTTTAATAAAAAATTCTAGAAAAAGTAGATATGGTGAAGTGGTCACACCATACAAAAATGGTTTTCTAATCGTAAGAGACGACAATCCAAAAGGCGCACACTTTTTTTGTTTGTATCAATACGTTGATAAAGGGTTAAAAGATAATAACATACTTGAACCGATACTTCGTATGGGTGATAAAACTTATTTTATAAATAAAGAAATAGCCAAACAATTTCTTGAGTATAAAGAAGGTATTACAATTTATATGGCATTTACAAAAGCCTATAAAAATAAAGTTTATAAAATACATTTAAGAAAGAACGATAACTTAATCTCAATACTAGAGGCCGCAGTAAAACGAGATGATGAGTATGCTTTAAATATTTACAGGTCTTTACCTAAAAATTTTAATGATGACATTGCGGAGATGAACGGAGTATTTGATTATATTGATTTTAATTATGATCAAACTAAAAAATCCAATGAGGGTTCTAATTTAATAAACGAAGATAAATTTAATGAGTATTCTTTTAATAAGTTAAGAAACGTAAATAAATTAGATTTATTAAAGTCAAGTTATACGTTTTCATTTGTAGCTAAAGCAGTTGGTTTTATTAATATGATGAACACTTTTTTAAAAAATAAAAAAGAATCTGATGATAGCATGGAAGAATTCATAGAGCCTTTTTTAAATTGTAAAAATACAGAGGATATATCTATTGTTCTGTTTGAAGAACTAAACTCAGATAATACTAAATTTTTAAATCAATCTAGATCTATTAAACAAAAATTATATGGCTATTCATATGCTAAGAAACAAGAAAATGAATTTAGCTCACATACTTTGGTTGATGTATTTTTAGATTTATTCTATATGCACAACTTTACAGAAAAAGGAACCTCTGTGTCTGTTGATGGTGCTACACAAATAGATTGTTTGTATTATTGGAAATACGCAGACTATTTTTCTCTTGCACATAATTTTTTAAGTGACAAAGATTATCCATTGTTTTTAGAAAAAGGTGAGATTTTTAATAAAAATAATTTATGGGAACATTTTGAAGAGTTTCGTTTTGTGCCACATCAAAGCACAAGATACAATGAAACGTACGAGCTTGACCCGGACGTTAAAGAAAAAGTATCTTTAATTTTAAATGAGGCCATGAGCCAAGAAACAGGATTGTTAATACCCTACAACGCTTGTGTAGAATTACAAGACGACACTAATCTTCGATACGCTCGTTTTATTGAAACTGAGGACTTTATACACATATTTTTACATGACGAAAACGACAGGTATTTATCTGAATTGTATTGTAAAAGAGAAAGTGAGTTTAGATATTGGTTAGTTAATCGAAAACAAATATTTGATGATCCTGATAATTTAAAAAATATGTTTGACCGATTGTACGTGAAACTAGCGTCATGTATCAGGGATTGGAAGGTTTTGATTGAAAGAGATAGAACAATGGCTTACAGAGGTCGTAGAGTGCCAACTGGTGTTAAGTCTAATGTTAAAAGAATTATTTATTTACCAAGAGTAAAGTACCGAACTAATCCAGATGCAGAGCAAAGAAAACGAGAAAAAGTTTTTTTTAATGAAAGTAGAAAGTTTTCTGGTGAAAGACGGGCGCACGTACGAAGATTACCAAAGGGCATGAAACCTTCTAAAGCACAATTAGTTTTAGCAGAAAGCAATGGTGTTTATATTCCTGAGAATTATACTTTTGTTAAAGAATCTGTTTGGGGTCGAAGTGGTATGACCCAAAGGCAAATTAAATATAGAACTAGATCCTTAAACGGACTTTTATATTGTCCTGATAGTGAATTTAAACAACACCGAGACATTGCAGATATTAGCCCTGCTGATTTTGAAGAATATTGCGGTGAGTATATTAAAAAATTAGGCTATGAAGTTTACAAAAGAAATAATTATGACGGTGGTATCGATATTAGAGCCGTTAAAAAAGATGGTTCTCGTTTATTTGTGCAATGCAAACACCCAATCGAATCTGGTAATCCTATTGGTGCTGATGTCGTTAGAGAGTTAGAAGGATCCGTTGAGTTAGAGAAAAAAGATTTAGAGGATTGTATTATTGATAAAATGATTATAACTTCTACGAGATATACCTTTAAATCTGTTGAGGCGGCTCGAAAATTAAATATAGAATTAAAAACAACGGACGATATAAAATGAATTGCCTTAGTTTAATGTTAGCTTTGTCGATGCATTTAGGATTAGAAGGTAATTATAACTCGATACACCCACACGCACGTTGTCAAAAAGATGCTATGATATCAGGTGTTTACTACAATAGTGAGGATAATATATCTGCTTATGTCGGGTTGGAACATAATGGATTTGAACTTGGATTAGTTACGGGTTATACCTACGCTGATGTTGTACCAATGTTAAGATATAAAAAAGATAAATTATTTATTGCACCTGCAATCGAGAAAGGTGGAAAGAAAGGAATGGTAATTGGAATTGAGTTTTAAATGGAATAAAAAATTTAACTATCCTAAAAGTCAAAGAGAACTAATTAAAGGTCAACGACACTATGCCTTGAACGAAGAAAAATTACCGAGTGTAACTACTATTCTTTCTGAAACTCAGAGTGACGAGAAGAAAGAAAGTTTGGCCAGATGGAAAGCAAGGGTCGGTGAAACTGAGGCCGAACGAATAAAGGATAGTTCAGCAAGCAGAGGTACAAATATGCACTTGCATTTAGAGAGACATATTCTTGGGGCGGGTCACATGGATCTAACAGACGAGGGTCAGGTGGCAGGTGACATGGCTCAAGTGATAATCGACAAGGGACTTTGCGACATGGGTGAGATATGGGGATCTGAGGTGACTTTATTTTATCCAAACTTGTATGCGGGGGCGACCGATTTGGTTGGTGTCTTTGATTAT
>Ga0208919_1000077_pt1 | contig 66023 bp, 61 predicted proteins | sample 4_EtaG_FD_184076 | JGI IMG/M metagenome (GOLD analysis project Ga0208919, IMG submission 184076) | Marine viral communities from the Subarctic Pacific Ocean - 4_ETSP_OMZ_AT15127 metaG (SPAdes) (version 3) | ecosystem: Environmental > Aquatic > Marine > Oceanic | place: Pacific Ocean | collected... | reverse complement strand
GGGTAACTTTTACCGCGTTGGCGAGAACGTCGACACCACGGGCCATGCGTTTACGAGCATCATCGGAGAACTTAACTTGTTTAGCTGACATATCTGCTACTTCCTAATATTGAATGCAAAAACGTGAAAGTAAATAGTCGAAGCACTGGTTAAATAAGTACCAGCTGCAACGATGCTTAGCCTTCAACAACGGCAAGAATATCGGCTTCGCTCATGATCAAGACTTCTTCGCCGTCGATTTTTTGCTTCTCGACGCCGTAGCCATCTTTAAAGATCACGTTATCGCCAACCTTGACGTCTAACGGGCGGACATCACCATTTTCCAGAATGCGACCGTTACCGACGGCGAGGATTTCACCGCGTGTCGGTTTTTCTTGTGCATTGCCCGGAAGCACGATGCCGCCTGCAGTTTTCTGCTCTTCTTCAACGCGACGGACGATGACACGATCGTGCAAAGGACGGATATTCATTCACGTTCTCCTGAGTATGGTTGAAGCCCTGGTGAGGGCGGTTAGCCTAAAAGTGTTCTCGAGGGAGTAACCCGCGAGAAGTGAAGACCTCACGGTCTTCTTTGTTAATGGCAGCTACCGTATAGATCGCCGCCGAATTTGTGTGCTGAATGAAAAATGGGGGCTGCGGATGACCTTTCAAGGGGGCGGGTAATAAAAAAATTGCTTTTTCGTTGATTTTCTACCGAGGGAAACCTTAACGACGGCGTCGGGGCTCATCGCGACTGATAAAATCTCCCTCAATGGGGCCATCCTGTTGTGACGATTGGCGATTTTGATTTTGATTAGTCTGGGCCGATGAATCACTTGGGCCTTGCTGTTGCCCAGCAACTTTTTTAAGCCCCAGCCAAGTTAGGGCCTTGAACATCAACTGGCGTGCGCTGGGAATTAAGCATGCCAAGCCTACTGCATCAGACAAAAAGCCTGGGGCCATTAATAAGGCACCGCCGAAGATAAGTGCAGCGCCAGTTAATAGCTCGCTGGAGGGGAGCTCACCAGCCTCCATGCGCTGGCGTGCCCGCGCAAAGGTGGATACACCCTCTTTACGAATCAGGTGTAGCCCGACAAAGCCGGTGCCGAGCACCAAAAGTAGCGTCGTGAGCAGGCCAATCTGGCTGCCAATCGAAAACAGAACCACAAAATCAAGTAGAGTGAAGAGTGATATGAAAATAAGGATTGGCATGGCTAACTCCTAGCAAAAGCGACTCGAAAACCGTCGTAATTGCGTAATATGGTGACATAAATATAAATAGCAAGCAGCTGACATGGCGTATTCCAGCGATGATGTAGCTCGATTTATGTCCATAATTCTTCTATGCTGCGATGCACAATGAAGCTGGTTTAATCTTTTGTAAGGAGTCTCGAATGGTACTTACCGATAAAGTCATTGCAGTCACGGGTGGGGCGCGAGGGTTGGGTTATGCCATGGCGCTGCGCTTGGGCAGGCAAGGTGCACGCATGGCGCTATTGGATATGAGCGCTGAAGCGCTTGATCAGGCAGTATCGCAACTTGCCGCGGAAGGTATCGATGCCCAGGCGTTTGTGGTGAATGTCGCCGAAGAAGCCTCCGTGACTCAGACGTTTGCCGATATTGCGCAACGCATGGAGCCTGTCAGCGGTTGTGTCAATAATGCGGGCATTACCCAGGATGCGCTGCTGGTAAAAGCCAAAGAGGGGCAAGTGGAAAAGCGCATGTCCTTAGAGGCTTGGCAAAACGTTATTAATGTCAATTTAACTGGCGTTTTCCTATGTGGTCGCGAAGCCGCCACTCAGATGATTGAAGCCGGACATGAAGGCGTGATCGTCAATATCTCCAGTATTTCCCGGGCAGGCAATATGGGGCAAAGCAATTACGCTGCCGCAAAAGCGGGCGTACATGCGTTGACCGTCACTTGGAGCCAGGAGTTGGCACGCTATGGTATTCGTACCGGCACCGTAGCGCCTGGGTTTGTGGCTACCGAAATGACCGCTGCGATGCGTCCTGATATGTTGGAGCGTATCTCGTCAAGCGTGCCGTTAAAGCGTTTGGGTGAGCCCGATAATATTGCCCAAAGCGTTGCCTTTATTATGGAGAACGACTACTTCACTGGGCGCATCATTGAGTGTGACGGCGGTTTACGGCTGTAGTTTCTTGGCCGTGGTAAGACAAAGGCGTGTTGCATAGATGGGCGGCTCTAAAAGGCCGCCCGCGTTGTGTGTGTAGATGAGCGCGTGAACTCACTCATCTGTACATAACGCTTAAAAGTAGTCGCGGTTAATTTTGCGCTGAAAGTACATCTCAAGGCGCAGGGTCATCGCCCAGCGTGGGTCGTAGCTGGCATCGCGCTGGAAGTGTAGCTCCGGAATCACATCGGCGAATAAAATACCTTTATGAAGATCGCGGCGGTAGCGCGTCTGAAGATAGTAATTGGTCATGCGAGGATTGGACACACTTTCACCGATGGCGATAGCCGAGTAGCGCAGTGCACTGCGGCGGTTGATGCGGTGATTGATTTCGGCAACCTCACTGTACTCGAGTTTGTCTTCTTCCTCACGCCACTGGACGGTAGAGATAAAACGTAAATGGCGGCGTTTGCTCAACGGTCGGCCGACATCCCAGCGTGTGCGTGCTGAGTAGCCTTCATTGTTGAACCATGAAACGCGGTTATTTGACTCAAGCTGCCACGGCCCTTCACCCAGTTGCCACAGGCGCTCGCTGGTAAAACGCACGTAGGGGTCAAGAGGGAGGCGTAGGCGAACACCGGCACCTACTCGATTGCTCCAGTTTTCGCGTTTATCGCGGCTTTCTAGCCAATCCAGGCCGAGCGTAGAGCTGCGACGGTCACGCTGGTCATTGGCAAGGCGTCCAGAGCCCTGCTCTTCTAGGGTGCCTTGCGACTCTTCCGGGTCACTCTCGATGACCAGTCGCAGGCGATCTTCTGAGGTAGGTAGGTCAATACGGTAACGAAGGGTGGTGTCGCCGCGGGTGCCATCTCCCTCCATCCAATCAATCTCTTGGCCGAAACGCAGATAGGACTCGTTGTTGACCTGCATATGGTCGTCAGTGCCAAAGAATCCATCGATGCGGCGCGACGTGTTATCAACCCAGTTGCCTACGCTTTCACGAAACGGCTCAATGCGCTCTTCCGCCCACTCGGGTAAGTCACTATCTTCCTCTTCGGCATACACATTCGTCGAGACCGTAGTGAGTAGGCCAAGCCAGCAGAGGGTTAACAGTTTATGCATCGTCGATAGTCTCGGTAATGGGGCGTCGCCGCTTAACAATAGCGTTTATTTAGCGTGCTTTATGGGTCTCAATCTCTTTTGCCCACTCCAGCACACGCTTGCGTTGGCCGCGGCTATTGAGTCGATCCGTATCGACGCTCGCCGGGATAAGCTGGTGATTGGGTGGCGCGTTAAGGTCGAGGTTAAAGGTTCGTGACGCGCCTGTCGGCATATCCTCGGAGCCATAAATAGCGATAACGCGAATTTCAAGCTGAATATTCTGCTCTTGCAGTAGATTATCATCGATTTCCCAATAATCTTTAACCTGATTCACAATATCACCAAACGATTGAATGTTCAGATAATCCCCGGAAGCTAGCGGGCCTTGATGAGTGCGGTAGCTGGGTTCTTGTTGCTCACCTTTCTGTTGGCTACCCGTTTGCTGTTCACCACCGTGCTGCTGGTACTCCACTACGTCAAGGGAGTAACTGCCCTTTTGGGTATGCAGTACCGCTACCAGGTGTTGAACATAGATCGCTTCGCTGCTCATATTGCTGATTAAGCAGATGGAGTCCGCGCCGATACCCTTGCCGCGATTAATGATCACGCGGGGGCGACGCTGTCGCACATAGCCGTTATAAAGTAGCTGGGCGTAAAATACCCATACAAAGAGTGTGCAAATGCTCGCTACAGCCGAGATTGCCTGAGCATTATCGTTGAGCCATTCCATTATATGAGATCCTTCTCATTGTTATTGGTGTTAATCCCTGACGCGGGCTTTTGATGATAGCCATTGAGGGAGGTTGGGTAGCATTATTTAGGAATAGAGACTAGCGGAAAAGTGGGGGTAAGTCAGCCAAACCGGCCTTTGATAGAGGTAGTATTGAGCAAATAACAGACACCAAAAAAATGGCATTAAGCCATTGGTATTTTTCAAACGAAGAGAAGGTATTTTGCGAAGAATACTGACCAAAAAGCTGTTTGGAAGCTATTCAAAATACAAGGGGGTTGTGCTAACTTCTTGAAAACTAACAAGTAATTGGTGCGGATGGGGAGACTCGAACTCCCACACCTTACGGCACTAGAACCTAAATCTAGCGTGTCTACCAATTCCACCACATCCGCTAAGACGAGGCGTATATTATCAACTTTGTGATGGAAGTCAATCAATGATTTGATATTAATGCATATGGCAGTCAGGAGAGGGCATGGCATTAAAGAGGTGGCTACAGTGGGGTAGTAATTGGGTAAAGCAGGCCATGCCCGGCTACTGCGCATTTTGTTTGGCGCCGGCATCCGCAGGGCAAGGGTGGTGCGCGACCTGTTTGTACGAGCTGCCGTGGAACCTACATGCCTGCCGCCAATGCGGTGACCCCGTTGCTCATGGTACGAGCTTGTGTGGGCACTGCTTAGTTGACCCACCGGCATTTTCGACCACCCAAGCGGGGCTGTTGTATCAAGGGTTGATCAAACAGTTGGTGCATGATTTTAAATTTCATGCTTCTCCGCGGGCGGGCACACTATTGGCTGAATTGATGCTCTTAACCCCGCCGATAGACCTGGGAAACGCACTTCTATCAGTGCCTATGACTACCACGCATGCGTGCACCCGAGGATTTAACCAGTCGCACTGGTTGGCCGAACATCTCAGCCGCCAGCTTGGAATTCCCATGGTGTCGGCCAAACGGATAAAGGATTCCCCCTCCCAGCGCACGTTGAACCGCCGCCAACGGGCTGCCAACCTGGCGGGTGCCTTTGTCTTTGAATCACCGCCCCCGGCGCATTTGTTAATAATCGATGATGTGGTCACCACCGGATCCACAGGCAACGCATTAGGGCGCGCTGCGCTGGAGGCAGGTGCCAAACGTGTTGATATTTGGGCGGCCGCACGGACACCGTTAGGTAAGGATTGATAGAATAGTCTTTTCGCTTATTCATTAGCTCTTTCGCCAACCCAGGAGTGGCCTATGTCACACCCGTTTAGCTCTCTTTCGCCTGATTTAGTGATGTCTGCAGTGGAGTCGCTGGATATTTGGCCTGCAGGCGAGCCTTTTGCGCTAAATAGCTATGAAAACCGTGTACTGCTATTTCGCGATGACGATGGCAAGAACTGGATTGTTAAGTTTTATCGGCCTGATCGTTGGTCAGACAGTGCGATTCAGGAAGAGCATGATTTTCTGCAGGAGCTGGTAGATCAACAGGTGTCGGTCGTTGCCCCTTGGCGTGATAAGGCGGGGGCGTCTTTACACTATTTTAAGGGCTTTCGGTTTACGCTGTTCCCCCATTGCCCCGGCCAGGCGCCAGAGCTTGATAATCCATCGCACCTATTTGCCATGGGGGAGTTGCTGGGGCGGTTGCACCAAGTGTCAGCTAAAAAAACCTTTCAGCATCGCCCGCGTTTAGAAATGGCGAGCGGTATTCTTGATGCTCAGCAGCGCGTGCTGGCCAGCAATTGGATGAGCCGTCATCAGCGCCGGGCCTATGACCGTGTGATCGAAAAGGTTCACCAGCAGCTCCTAAAACATAATGTGCCCGCCAGCAGCATGATTCGCTGCCATGGCGACTGCCATTTGGGGAATGTGCTGGGGCGTGACGAGCAGTTTACCCTGGTCGATTTTGACGACTGCACCATGGCGCCCGCCATGCAGGATATTTGGATGCTACTGCCCACCGATGACCCGCAGGGATGGCGATCGCAGTTAAGTGAAATTACCGAAGGGTATGAAGAGACGTGCCCGTTTCCTAGCGAGCAGATGGCGCTTATCGAGCCGCTTAGGAGTTATCGGCTGATCAGGCACTCAGCGTGGCTGGTATCACGTTGGGAGGATCCCGCTTTTCCTCGGGCGTTCCCCTGGCTGGCGGATAGTGGCTACTGGGATCAGCATATCCGCCAATTAGAGCAGCAGTGCCTGCAGTTAGAGAACCCACGCTGGCTGGCGTAATGAGCTTTCAGCTCACCACTGACTTTGTTATGGCGATATTAGAACAAGGTCAATCAGGCACGGCTTCGTCGCGCGGCACAGGGTTGGCGATACCTTCTCCGTCTGCTTGGCGACGCTGTTCGTTAAGCTCTGCAGACGGATTGTCCAGTTCTTCAATCTCTACGGGTTGATCCAGTGTGAGAAGGAATGTCTGACCAGGGGAGAGTGCGCACTGTGAACCTTCGCAGGCGATACCATATTGGCCATCTTCGCCATAAGCGCTGGCGCTAAATTCGCCAGTGAAAATATCGCTGTCAGCGTCGTGTGTTTCAATACAGGTCGCCTCTTGGGTGGTAACGCGAATGCGCTCATCAACCCGTTGCGCCCTGCCTACGATAACGCAGTATTCCGGTAAAGAGTGTGAGGCGCTAGCAGCCTGAGTAGGGTGTAGCAAAATATCGTTAAGGCGCGTTTGGTTTGATTCAAACGCAAGCTCTTCCACAACCTCTACGCCGACGGTTGCTTCATTGGGCAGCGAAAGCGTAGCGTCTGCAGCGGTAGCCAAGAGCGGTGTAGCAAGAAAGGGGGCTGCAAGGGCGGTTAACCACAAAGGCGTTGGCTTGAATGACATGGCGAGCTCTCAATGTTGGCGCCTGCAATAAAGGCAGTTAAATAAAAACGCTTTATTATATCACAGGCATTGGGGGGACAAATTGCGTGGCGCGGCGCTCTGACGCAGTTCAAGGCTGCGCAAAAAAGCCCCTGAGTGAGGGCCAGCAGTTTTCGTACAAAGCCTGGGGAGCCACAGGCAGCCTAGATGCGGTAAAATACACTCTTTGCTTAATACTCGTTGTGCAGTGCTTTTTTAAAGTATACCTTTTGTACAATGAAGGTGGTGGATGACGCTGATTAATGTCCTCCTAATAATGATGTTACTTTTTCATGCGCAAAAGGGGATGACCTTGGTGACCACCTGGAAGCGATTGCGCATCGTTTTTGAGATAGCTATTGATGAGGCTAAATATGTCCGATGATATCGCCGAGCACTACCGCCAGATAATCTCAGCACTTGGCGAAGACCCCGCCCGGGAAGGTCTGCGAGATACGCCTAAACGTGCGGCCAAGGCCATGCAGTTTCTCAATGCGGGCTACACTCAGTCATTGGACGACATTATCAATGGGGCGGTGTTTGAGTCGCAAACGGATGAGATGGTGTTGGTAAAAGACATTGAGCTCTACTCAATGTGCGAGCACCACCTGTTACCGTTCATAGGCAAATGCCATATCGCCTATTTGCCTAACGGCAAAGTGTTGGGGCTATCTAAATTTGCCAGAATCGTCGATATGTATGCTCGCCGTATGCAGATTCAGGAGAACCTAACCCGCGAGATTGCAGAGGCGGTGCAGGAAGTGACCGAGGCAAAGGGTGTTGCTGTGGTTATTGAAGCGCGGCACCTCTGCATGATGATGCGTGGCGTGGAGAAGCAAAACTCCAGCATGACATCGTCTGTCATGCTGGGTGGATTTCGTCAAAACCAAGCAACCCGGCAAGAATTTTTAATGCTCATTAGCTAACGTGTACGGTTGTCATTGACCGATTATGCACGCCGTAAATTTGGTTTAAAGGGGTGTTTCGTCTTAGCATGAAGACGTTAATGAGCCTACAAGGCCATCATTTTTGGTCAGGAGCCTGTCATGGAAGCGCTTAAAGAAACACAGCTATATTGCCCCTTTGCCTATATTGACGGCAGTTGGGTCGCGGCAGATAGCGGTGAGCAGATCACGGTATTGAATCCGGCCACCGGTGAAGCGATTGGCGATATACCTCGCTTGGGTAAAGCCGAAACCGAGCGGGCCATTGATGCGGCGGACGCTGCGCTACCGGCTTGGCGGGCGTTGACTGCTCAAGAACGCGCTGACTTGCTGATGAAGTGGCACGACCTGATGTTGGAGCATCAGCAGGATTTAGCCATGCTGATGACATTTGAGCAGGGCAAGCCACTTAAAGAAGCCGCGGGCGAAATTGCCTATGCAGCCAGCTTCTTACGCTGGTTTGCCGAGGAGGCGCGGCGCGTTTATGGCGAAACGATTCCCGCGGCTAACGCCAATCAACGCATTGTGGTTGCCAAGCAGCCAGTCGGTGTTGTTGGTGCGATCACGCCCTGGAATTTCCCTGCGGCGATGATTACCCGTAAAGCCGGGGCTGCATTGGCTGCTGGCTGCACGATAGTGGTGAAGCCCGCTAGCCAAACGCCGTTTTCCGCAACAGCCTTGGCGCTGTTGGCTGAGCGGGCAGGCATCCCACGCGGCGTCTTTAATGTGGTGCCAGGTAGCGCTAGCGATATTGCCCAAGCGATGACCCAATCTCCCAAAGTGCGCAAGATCACCTTTACGGGTTCGACTGAAGTGGGGCGCAAGCTGATGGCTCAAGCGGCGGAACATATCCAAAAAATATCGCTAGAGCTAGGCGGCAATGCGCCCTTTATCGTGTTTGAGGATGCCGATTTAGACGCCGCTGTGGAAGGCGCCATGGCCGCTAAATTCCGTAACGCCGGGCAAACCTGTGTCTGCACTAATCGCTTCCTGGTTCAGTCCAGTGTAATTAACGCCTTTTGTGAAAAGCTGGCTGTTGCCATGAACAGCGAGCTGCATGTGGGTGATGGCACCAAGCCCAATATTAATATTGGGCCGCTTATCGATGAAAATGCTGTTAAGAAAGTCAGTGAGCATGTGCAGGACGCCATTGATAATGGCGCTGAGCTGCTGTTAGGTGGGCATCCGCACCCGCTGGGCGGTAATTTCTTCACGCCTACGCTGATCAGTTTTGCCACTGACAAGATGAAGGTGGCCCACGAAGAGACCTTTGGCCCGCTAGCTGCTGTCTTCCCGTTTGATGATGAAGAGACCGCTATTGAGATGGCCAACGATACCCAGTATGGCCTGGCGTCTTATTTCTACTCCCGTGATCTTGCGCGCGTATGGCGTGTCGCCGAGGCGCTGGAGTACGGTATGGTGGGTATTAATACTGGCGCCATTTCTAACGCTGCTGCGCCCTTTGGGGGGGTAAAAGCCTCGGGCCTAGGCCGCGAAGGTGGTCATCAGGGCTTGGAAGAGTATCTGGAAACCAAGTATCTGTGTATTGATCTGGGCTGAAAGGCTCAATATTGGCTAGAAACTCGATATTGAGTCGATAGGCAGTGATTGATTAGCGTTTATTGATGATAGTAAGAAAGCCCCTTAGGCATGCTCCTATCAAAAGAGCGCCTAAGGGGCTTTGTGTTTCTAATCTGGGTTATTTAGCGGACTTAGTGGCGGAAGTGGCGCATACCGGTAAATACCATGGCAATGCCTGCTTCGTTGGCGGCGTCGATCACTTCCTGATCACGCATGGAACCACCGGGCTGAATAACCGCGGTAATACCTGCCGCTGCGGCAGCATCGATGCCGTCACGGAAAGGGAAGAAAGCATCAGACGCCATCACCGAGCCGGGAACCGAAAGGCCTTCGTCTGCGGCCTTGATGCCTGCAATTTTAGCCGAATAAACACGGCTCATTTGACCCGCGCCAACGCCCACCGTTTGGCCCTCTTTGGCATACACAATGGCGTTGGACTTAACGAATTTAGCTACCCGCCAAGCAAAAGCAAGGTCACGCAGTTCCTGCTCGCTGGGAGCGCGCTGACTGACCACGGTCAATTCGTCGCGGGTGACCATTCCGTCGTCACGTTCTTGCACCAGCAAGCCGCCGTTGACGCGCTTAAAGTCTAGTGCAGGCTGTTGCTCGCCGGGCCAGTGAGCGCTGACGTCCAGTAAGCGTACGTTTTGCTTATTAGCCACGATTGCGGCAGCTTCATCGCTGACGCCCGGGGCAATAATCACCTCAACAAACTGGCGGTCAATAATCGCCTGGGCGGTTTCGGCTTCCAGCGGCGTATTGAAGGCGATAATGCCGCCAAACGCGCTGGTAGGGTCGGTGGCAAAGGCTTTGTCGTAAGCTGTTAAGGCGGTTGCACCAATGGCGACGCCGCAAGGGTTGGCATGCTTAACAATCACGCAGGCCGTCTCGCTAAACGCTTTTACGCATTCAAATGCAGCGTCGGTATCGGCGACGTTGTTATACGAGAGGGGTTTGCCCTGAAGCATTTTTGCTGTGGCAACGCTGGGTTCGCTTGCCTGGGGGTCAACGTAGAAAGCTGCCTTTTGGTGCGGGTTTTCGCCGTACCGCATATCCTGCTTTTTCTCGAGCTGCAGGTTAAAGGTGCGTGGGAACGCTTCATCAGCGGCATTGACCTTACGGCCTAGGTAGTCAGCAATCGCGCCGTCATAACCGGCGGTGTGCTCAAAGGCTTTAACCGCTAAGTCAAAGCGCGTAGCGCTACTGACCTGACCATCTTGGGCGGCCAGCTCGCCCAGCACTCGCGCGTAGTCACTGCTATTGACGACGATAGTGGTGTAGGCGTGATTTTTGGCGCAGGCGCGAACCATGGTGGGGCCGCCGATATCGATATTCTCGATAGCATCTTCAAGTGTGCAGTCGGGCTTGGCTACCGTGGCGGCAAAGGGGTAGAGATTGACCACCACCATGTCGATCGGCGTAATATCGTTCTCAGCCATGACCGCATCATCCTGGCCGCGACGAGCCAAGATGCCGCCGTGAATTTTCGGGTGCAGCGTTTTAACGCGGCCATCCATGATTTCGGGGAAGCCTGTGTGCTCAGACACTTCTTTCACGGCAATAGCATTTTCTTGCAGTAGACGGAAGGTGCCACCAGTGGAGAGGAGTTCAACACCGTGCTCAGTGAGGCCCCGAGCAAATTCCACAATGCCGGTTTTATCAGAAACGCTCAGCAGGGCGCGGCGGACGGGAGTGGCGTTGCTGTCAGTCAGGGAAGGATTATCAGCCATGAGAGGGGTATCAGCCATTTAGAGTGCTCGTGTGCAGAGTCGAGAATTAAAAACAACAACGCCCCTGGTTATGGGGCGTCACCTTCGATAAGTCCGTATAGCTTGAGTTTTTTGCGCAGGGTGCCACGGTTTAGCCCTAGCGCATCGGCGGCACGGGTCTGATTGCCGTCGGTGTGCTCCAAGACGCAGGCAAGTAAAGGCGCCTCAACTTCGGCCATCACCATGGCGTATAGATCGGTCGCCTGGCTGCCATCTAAATGTTCAAAGTAGCGTCGCATGGCCGTTTCCACTGCCTCCCGAAGCGGCTGCGGCGGTGAGTTGGCTGCAGGATCCGCTAGCGTGCCTGCTAAATGGGAGTAACTATCGCTGGAGCCGACATCATTGGAATAGCTATCGCTTGAATAGGTGTCGCTAGAGAGAAGATCGCGTTCGGTCATGCAGCATGGTTTCCTTTGGCTAGCAAACGCGAGGCGGCGCCGGGGGCCATCGCGTCGTTGATCCAATCAAATTGCGTTTCAGGTGACGCTAACGCATTGAACTGCTGCTTAAGCGCGCGCTGTTGGGGCGGCGTAAAGCGTTGGTCATCGCTGAGGTACCAGCCGACATGCTTGCGCGCGATACGTACACCCATGGTGGTGCCATAAAACTCATGCAGCGCTTCAACGTGCCCGTGGAGCACTTGGTGACGCTCCGAAAGACTTGGCAGTGCCATCCGCTCTCCATGCTGGAGGTAGTGGCTGATCTGTTGAAATATCCATGGGTTGCCCTGCGCAGCGCGGCCTACCATCACGGCATCAGCGCCGGTATAAGCGAGTACCTCGGCGGCTTTTTCCGGACTTGTTATGTCGCCGTTGGCAATCACCGGGATCGATAGGTGAGACTTAATCTCGGCAATTGTGTCGTACTCTGCTTTTCCAGTATAGCGCTGCTGGCGATGACGGCCATGTATCGCTAACGATTGAATGCCGGCTGACTCGGCGAGCCGGGCAATGCGCAGGGCGTTGTTGGATTCGGCACACCAGCCCGTGCGTATTTTTAGCGTCACGGGTATATCAACTGCTGCCACTACTTCATCGAGAATTTCGGCCACCAAGGCTTCATCTCGAAGGAGCGCCGACCCTGCCGCCTTGTTACATACTTTTTTAGCCGGGCAGCCCATATTGATATCGATAATCTGGGCGCCCAGCTCGGCATTCAAGCGCGCCGCCTGGGCGAGCATTTCAGCGTCGCCTCCGGCAATTTGCACCACTCGCGGGTCAGGTTCACCGCGGTGATCCATGCGCAGCTGCGATTTACGAGTATGCCACAAACTAGGGTCTGAAGTGACCATTTCGCCCACTACCCAGCCAGCCCCAAGCCGCCGGCATAGCTGGCGAAAAGGTCGGTCAGTGACGCCAGCCATGGGCGCAAGCATTACTCGATTAGGTAATGCAAACGGGCCAATGCTGGCAGGTAGTGTGGTTAACGTCATGGCGTCAGACTTTGTTGGTTTTAAGCTATGGGTGCAGTGCTAACGGCGAGTAGGCGTTTCAAGGAGGCGTATGATACGCCTACTCGGTGGTGGGGTGAAGGCCAATTGCCGCTTTAACGTGGACGCAAGCCACTAAGCCGCACCCAGCCTTCGCGAATCACCGGTTCATCCATAGCAATGCCTTGCGCTGCATAGGCCTCGTAAACCTCATTGGCCTGGTTTGCCAACACCCCCGATAGCGCAATGCGCCCACCTGGCGCCACGTGCCCGGCAATCATTGGCGCTAGTTCGACCAGCGGCCCCGCTAAAATATTGGCGGTTACGATAGGATAGTCACCGCCGTCGCTTAACTGCTCAGGGTAGTAGAGGTTTAGGTCCGGCTCGGCAATACCATTCCGTTCGGCGTTGTCTCGGCTGGCCTGCAGCGCCTGGGGATCAATGTCGGTGGCGTCGGCGTGGCTAGCGCCCAGTTTGAGCGCGGCGATAGCGAGAATGCCAGAACCGCAACCCACATCCAGTACGGTTTGCTGGGCCAAGTGGCCAGCCACGGCGAGCTCGTCCAGCCACTCCAGGCACAGCGCTGTGGTGGGGTGCGTACCGGTACCAAAGGCGAGGCCCGGGTCGAGTATCAGGTTAACGGCGTCGGCCTCGGGTGGTTCGTGCCAGCTGGGTACAATCCACAGGCGTTGACCCATGCGCAGCGGCGTGAAGTCATCCATCCACTCGCGCTCCCAATCTCGATCAGCTAGCAGCTCATACTCGATGGTCGGGCAGGGCTCACCAGGCATCTGCTCTGACCAGGCGGCCTCGATACGCTCCAGCATGCTCTCGACCCCCTCCAGGTCATCGTATAAGCCGGTAAGGATGGTATCTTCCCACAGCGGTGTGGTGCCACGCTCTGGCTCAAATACCGGATCATCGTGGGCATCCTGAAGACCAATAGCCGTTGCGCCTTCGTCAAGCAGTAGTTCTTCTAGGAACTCTGCCTGTTCGGGGGCGACGTGGGCTTTGAGTTGAAGCCAGGGCATGGAGGTTCTCCGCAAGGCGAATTAAAGATAAATACAGTACAGACACATGGAGTAAAGACAAGGACGGGGTGGACATGGCCACCCCGCTGGGTATCACACAGTGCGCTGGAAAGCGCTTGGCTGCTGCATTAGCTGCCGAGTTTCTTTTCCAGGTAGTGAATGTTGACACCGCCTTGACGGAAGTAGCTGTCGCGAACCAAATCCTTTTGCAAGTCGATATTGGTTTTAATGCCTTCCACCAGTAGCTCGTCGAGGGCGTTACGCATCCGTGTCAGGGCTATTTCACGATCCGCGCCCCAGGTGATCAGTTTGCCGATCAGAGAGTCATAGTGCGGCGGCACGGTGTAGCCGGTATAGAGATGGGAATCCATCCGCACGCCGAGGCCACCCGGTGCGTGAAACAGCGTTACCTTGCCGGGAGACGGCATAAAGGTACGCGAGTCTTCGGCGTTAATACGGCACTCGAAGGAGTGGCCGTTGAGTTGCACATCTTCCTGGCGAATCGACAGCGGCAGGCCTGAGGCAATACGCAACTGCTCTTTGACGATATCCACGCCAGTGACCATTTCGGTGACCGGGTGCTCGACCTGAACGCGGGTATTCATCTCGATGAAGAAGTATTCGCCATCTTCATACAAGAATTCAAAGGTGCCCGCACCACGGTAGTTGATCTTGATACATGCCTGGCGGCACGCTTCAAGCACCTGAGCACGGGCGTCTGGGTCAAGGCCTGGTGCCGGGGCTTCTTCAAGCACTTTCTGGTGACGACGTTGCAGCGAGCAGTCGCGGTCATAAAGATGGATCGCGTTACCCTGGCCGTCGGCTAATACTTGTACTTCCACGTGGCGCGGCTTCTCAAGGAATTTTTCCATGTAGACCGTGCCGTCACCGAAGGCGGCGTGGGCTTCAGTGCGAGTAACGGTAATCGCTGAAAGCAGATGGCCTTCAGTGTGCACCACGCGCATACCACGACCGCCACCGCCAGAGGCAGCCTTAATGATCACCGGGTAGCCAATGCGACGTGCCGTGGCGAGATTCGTTGCGTCATCATCACCCAAGGGACCGTCTGAGCCTGGCACCGTGGGAACGCCCGCTTCCTTCATCGACTGGATGGCGCTGACTTTGTCGCCCATCAGACGAATCGTCTCGGCGCGGGGGCCAATAAAGGTAAAGCCTGAGCGCTCAACCTGTTCAGCAAAGTTGGCGTTTTCAGACAAAAAGCCATAGCCGGGGTGAATGGCGGTCGAGTCGGTGACTTCGGCTGCACTGATTAGGGCCGGAATGTTTAAGTAAGACTGCGCTGACGATGCCGGGCCAATACACACGGCTTCATCCGCCAGGCGAACGTGCATCAGTTCACGATCAGCTTTGGAGTGTACCGCTACGGTTTTGATGCCGAGTTCTTTACAGGCCCGTAGGATACGGAGGGCAATCTCGCCGCGGTTGGCGATAAGTACCTTGTCCAGCATGGGAGAGTCCACCCGTGTTGAAAATGAAAGATTAAGCGATAACGATCATGGGTTGATCGAATTCTACAGGCTCGCCATCTTCCACCAGGATGGCTTCCACTACACCGTCACGGTCAGCTTCAATCTGGTTCATCATTTTCATGGCTTCAATGATGCATACAGTGTCACCTTGTTTGACGCTATCGCCGACTTCCACAAACGATTTGGCGCCCGGCGCTGGGCTGCGGTAGAAGGTGCCTACCATGGGAGAGTTGACTGCCTCGCCACGGTAGCTTGCGCCCTGAGGCTCTGCTTCAGCAGCCGGTGCTGATGCTGGAGCGCCCGCTGCGGGGGGAGCCGGCGCATAGCCAGGTTGCTGCGCATACTGCGGCATCGGCTGTGGCTGCCACGAAGCGCCATTAGGGTGACGACTGATGCGGACTGACTCTTCGCCTTCCTGAATTTCAATCTCGCTAATATTGGATTCTTCGAGTAGCTCAATCAGTTTCTTAACTTTGCGGATATCCATGGCATAGCCCCATCAATGTCATAAAAGGTAGTCACAAAGCGCGCGAGCATAAGTGCAGGAAGCTCTTTATGGCGCGTACGTTGCGCAGTAAACCAAATTTAAAAATGAAGAGAACGCTGCATGTTAGCGAACGTTACCCCGTTCTCACCGTTAAAAAAGCAAGTTTTTAGCTAATATGGGAGCGGAGTTTGCCGAAAAAGTGCCAGGATGTCCAGCAACTGCCTACGCCAACGTCCAAGCCATCATGTAGTTAAGAATTAAACAACTGTTTGACGATGTTCGCGTCAGAAAGCGGCTTTAGTGCCTCAATGAGTAGCCAGCATAGGGTTTGAGCTTAGCTATTTGCTAGCCACTGGCTAACTGACTCCAGATGTTCGCGCAACTGATCGGCGGTCACTTCGCCTTGAATGCGTGCATCGCGAATCTCCTCACCCTGGCTGAAAAAGAGCAGGCTGGGTGGGCCGAAAAGATTATATTGGTTGAGCAACTCGCGACTTTGAGAGTCCGTGCGGGTGACGTCGGCGGCGATCAAGGTGTAATCATTAAGCGCTGCGACGACCTGCGGGTCGGGGTAAACATCCCGCTCCAGCAGCTTGCACGAAATACACCAGTCGGCGGTAAAGTGGACAAAGACGGGCTGGTTGGCGTCTTCAGCTTGTGCAATAGCCGCATCAAGCTCAGTTAAGCTGTTTACCTCGATGAAGTCGAGTGCTTCTGCCTGAGGTTCGCCGGAAATGCTGGAGGTTGCCGCAAGGGGGCGCAAGGGGTTACTACCCCCCTGAGCGGCGCCAATCACCAACACTATCCCCCAAGCTAGCAGCATAAGCCCCAGCGTTTGGCGTGCCCGCGGCCACCCCTGCGGCTGATTGAAATTCAGCGCCCCAAGTGCCAGTGCCGTGCCGATCGCAAGGGCTGCCCATAGCAGCAGCGCAATAGGCGCGGACACTAAACGCTCGACCATCCAAATCGCTACGCCCAACAGTAAAAGGCCAAAGGCAATTTTTACGCCGTTCATCCAGGCGCCGGAACGGGGCAGCAGCGTGGCGCCAAAGGTACCGACCAAAAGCAGTGGCACGCCCATGCCCATGCCCAGCGCAAACAGCACCGCGCCGCCCATCGCGGCATCCCCTGTTGAAGAGATAAACACCAGCGCGCCGGCCAAAGGCGCCGTTACACAGGGCGATACCACCAATACCGAGAGGGCGCCAGCCAGCGCTAGGCCGGCCGGGCCACTGCGCTGAGCGCGTGCCTGCCAAGCGTCAACACGGTTGGCTAAACGAGGCGACAGATTGAGGTTAAATGCCCCAAACATGGCCAGGGCAAAGAGCGTGAAGAGTACTGCAAAGATGATCAATACCGGTGCTGACTGCAGTCGCGCCTGAAGATTAAGCCCGGCGCCAAACAACCCCATTAACACCCCGACCAGGGCGTAGGTCAGCGCCATGCCGAGCACATAGCTTAACGAAAGGGCAAAGGCGCGGGGGCGTGTGGGGTTCTGGCCAACCACGATCGATGACAAGATTGGAATCATCGGCAGCACGCAGGGGGTAAAGGTAAGCCCCAGGCCGGCAATAAAAAACAGCCCCAGCGCCAGTGGTAGGCTAGCATCGCTAATCAAGGCGCTAAAGCGGCTATCTTCGCTTTTGGGGGCGGCGAAACCATTCTGTTCAGAGGTGTTAGCGGCTGAAGTGTTGGCTGCTGGACTAGATGCCGTACTATCGGCTTGCCAATCGGAAAACTGGCTGGGGGGTTGGGTTTCGCTGGCCTCTAGGGTTGTTTGCTCTGGAGGGTAGCAGAGCCCGGCATCTGCGCAGCCTTGAAAGGTCAGGGCAATATTGAGCGGGCCTGAGTAGGGTGCTTTCAGCGGTACTTCAAACACTACCTGATCGCGGAACACATACACATCGCCCATAAACTCATCGTTGGTAAAGATGCCTTGGGGGATAATGGGGTCGCCGAGACTGACATCCTCCGTTTGGCTGACTACCGCGAACTGGTGGCGATATAGGTAGTACTCATCTGCGATATCCATGCCGATATAGAGCGTATCGCCATCATGCCAAGCAGTCGGCTGAAAGGCTTCCATAACCGGCAAAAATTCATCTTGGTTGCTAGACGATGAAAACCATTGGGCGTTTGCACTTAGCGGTAGCAAGCCAAGAAAGAAAATCAATAATGTAAACAGGCTCAGGCGTTTAAGAGATAACACGGTGCGTCCTTAATCAATGGCATCGCAATGAAAGGCGAACAGCATACCGCAACCTTTAGTCCCTGGCGTATACGCTGCGGTGACGTGACGCGGCCGTTAATAATGCGTTAAGCCGGCCAACAAAAAACCGCTCGATAGGCTTATACCAGACAGTTAAGTCTGACTGGCTTTTTTTAACCGTATATTTTTGTGGTTGTGCCCAGATAGCAAGCGGGTACGACCTTTCTCATCTATAAGGTAATAAGAAAGAAGGAGTCATCTGAAAGCGTATCAATTTAGTCGTCAACGCCACCTCGACAGTCGAGATGCTGTCAAACGCGGCTCCCGTGATCAGGTGGCTCGTCAACTCCATTTGACATACCCTCCGCACTTGAGGGTAGCCCGCCTCTCGGTAGGCATTACGTGTCCGTGTAAAAGCCGCTTGGTTGCAGGCGTTCGCCATACCACACCGTCTACGCCTAAAAGCCTTAGACTACACCAATGAGAGTGAGAGGGGTGTTCGAAAACACGTTTGCCGACCTCCACCCCGAGGCGCTTGCCAGCCTCCACATATGGATCAAGGTTGATCCGTGGGCCTGACGACGATCTCGTTGATCGCCACTCGCCGGGGGTTGGTCACGATAAAGGCAGCGGCCTCGGCGATATCTTCCGCATGCAGGCGCTCCACCTCACCGAACATGCTGGTGAAACCTTCCCACTGTCCGTCTTTCTGCTCGAAGAGCTCGGTCGCGGTCGCACCGGGTTCGATCACCGAAAAGCGTAGCGATTGCTTGGTGAATTCTTGCCGCCAGGCTTCGGTGGCGGCTGTGACGGCAAACTTGGTGGCGTTGTAGATGGCGACCTGGGGAGCGGCGATGCGCCCGGCAACCGAGGAGATATTGACGACATCCGCCACAGCGCGCGGACTGGATGTCACAGCCTGCAGAAGATGCGGCAGGGCCTGTTTGGTGAGGTACATCAAGCCTCGCAGGTTGACGTCCACCATGCGGTCCCACTCTTCAAGCGGCGATTCCACGGAGGGGCCATTGAGCATCAGCCCCGCCGCGTTGACCAAGGTATCCAGACGACCGAAGTGTTCGATTACCTGATCAACCACACGCTCTGCTTCGTGGTTGTCTGTGATGTCTGCAGCGATCACCAACGCGGTGCCGCCAGCGGCGGTGATCCTGTCGGCAAGCGACTCGAGCCTATCCTGGCGTCTGGCCACCAGCGCAACGCTGGCTCCCAGGTCGGCCAGTCGAATGGCCGTCGCCTGCCCGATACCGCTGGAAGCACCGGTGATGAGGGCTACGGTTCCGTTGAGCTTCTCGGCGTTTTTCATGGAGTTCCTCCGTTTGGGTCTACATGGATCCCGGACACTCAATACCGCTGTACGTGTCCGCGTATTTAGTTCAAGGGACGATCCAGAGGTTAGGGGTATAGAGGGGGCTCTCGTGACGCTGATTCTTCCCATTCATTGCCTATTTCTCTTGATCCTGGGGAAAAGCGAAAATCTGGCCGTTCATCGAACTAGAATGGAATATGCTCAATAAGGCAGGAGAGAACAGTGATCATCGAACTCGGGATAGACGACCAGGCACGGCGAGAGGAAACGGCAGCCATCCGTGATGAGATGGCGGGGCAGATTTCAAGCTTTGTCGGCAATCAGATGGAGCGTGAAACCCGTTTGCCGGGCCTGAGTTTTTGCAAGGTGACGACGCCACAGCCCCCAACGCCCTATCTGTATGAGCCAAGCCTCGCCATCATCATTCGCGGAAAGAAGCGCGTCGTACTGGGAAACACGACGTATATCTACGATGCGTCACGGTTTCTGCTGACGGCGGTGAATCTGCCTACGATTACCGAAGTCACAGATGCATCGCCCGAGCGGCCCTATCTCTCTTTACTGATGAAGATTGATTTACAGATGGCTCGCCAGTTGATTGCGGATGTCGAGACGCTTGGCCCCAAAGCAGAGACACAGCACAAAGCCATGGCGACCGGCCCCGCGACCGTCGACTTGATGGACGCGACGAGCCGGATGGTCCGGCTACTCGACCAGCCACACGACATGCTCCACTTGGGTAGTCTTGTTCAGCGAGAGATTCTTTATCGGGTACTGACCAGTTCTGCCGGCGGGCGTTTTCGCGACACCGTTATGGTGGGAACACAAAGCCAGCGTGTCGCCAAGGCCGTTGCCTGGTTGCGTGAACACTATACGCAGCCGCTGAAAATCGAAGCCCTGGCGGAATTGGCCAACATGGGAGTGTCTACGCTTCACCATCATTTCCGTAAATTGACCTCAATGAGCCCACTTCAGTACCAGAAACACCTACGTCTTTATGAGGCGAGAAGACTGCTGATCGCGGAAAATATTGATGCCGCAACGGCGGGTATACGGGTTGGCTACGAGAGCATTAGCCAATTCAACCGGGAATACCGAAGGATGTTCGGTGCCCCTCCTATTCGCGACGTCGCGCCATTGCGGTCAATCTGACTACTGACTTTAGTAGGGCCAGGACGAGAAACTGAGCTATTCGTCACCTTGGTGGAGGAGGGCGAGCAGCTTTGCTAGTGGGCGCACATAGCCTCCCACTGATGGCTGGTGTCGATAGCTAGGCTCGCCCATCATAGCGCAGCAGGTCGATCACGGCGCGCATGGCCGGACGCATCTGGCGACGTCCCGGGTAGTACAGAAAACTGCCAGTATGGCGCACCGACCATCGCGGCAGGAGTTCTACCAGCTTTCCGCTGGCGAGGTGCGCTGCAACCTGCTCACGCAGCAAATAGCCCACGCCAATTCCTTGCAGCGTTGCCTCTATCAGAAGATCCATGTCGTTGGTGATGAAGGCAGGTTTTATCGCGACGTCGAACATGCGCGATCCGCGCTGGAACTGCCATCGTAACAAGGTACCGGATGTGCTCATTCGATAGGCGATACAGGCGTGTTGCACCAGATCCTGGGGACGTGCGATGGCGGGTGCTGTCTCCAGGTACTCGGGCGTGGCGACGACGACTGATCTGTAGTCGGGGCCGATACGCACAGCCACCATGTCCTGGGCCAATTGCTCTCCATTGCGGATGCCTGCATCGTAGCCAGCCGAAACGATATCGACCAGCCCCTCGTTGGTCGTGATGTCCAGGGTGATACCGGGGTAAGTCTGACGCAGCGCTTGCAGCTTTGGAACAACATAGAGCGCTGCCGCGCTGTGGTGGGTGTTGATGCGCACGAGCCCACTGGGACCGGCGTGTTCGTCTGCAAGCTCTTCGAGTCCGTCCCCGATATCTTTGAGAGCGGGTCGCAGGCGTGCGAGGAGGCGTTCACCGGCAGCCGTGGGAGCAACGCTCCGCGTGGTTCTGTTCAGCAACTTGACATCAAGGCGCTCCTCCAGCAGGCGAATGGCATGACTGAGCGCGGAGCTTGAAATGCCCAGCCTATTGCCCGCCCGAGTGAAGCTCCGTTCCTCGGCGATCACAGCAAATGCCATCAGATCCGCAAAATCTGCTCGTTTCATTGCTGAGTCTCACTCACAAGCTCGTCAATCAAACAGCATCTTATCAATTAATTGAGGCGTTCCTATAGTTATTTGAGTGCTTGGCAGCGTATGCGAGGTAGCAGCCCGAGCCACATCTTGAATGATCTGATCAGGAGCGAAAGCCATGAAACGTTGGGTTCTGAAGAGCGGAACGACCACCCTGGAGGGTCTGATCCTTGAAGATGCCGTGAAGCCGGAACCGGGCCCGGGTGAAGTCCGTGTGCGTATTCGGGCTGTGTCGTTGAACTACCGCGAACAACTGATCCTGGGCAATGCCGGTGGCAACTGGCGCATGGACCGCGACTTGATTCCGATCGCCGATGGCGCCGGCGATATCGATGCGATTGGAGAAGGCGTGGAGCAGTGGACTCCGGGCGACAAGGTCATCACGGTCTACCTGCGCGACTTCATCCATTGGCCGCCCCATGCGGGTATCGGTCTGGGCTTGGGGGCGCTGGATGAGGATGGCGTGCTGGCTGAGTACGTCGTGTTGCCGGCGGATCGCCTGAGCCGCGCGCCGAGCACGCTCAACGATGTGGAAGCGTCGACCTTGCCATGCGCTGCGCTGACGGCATGGACGGCGTTGCAGAACGCCTACCCAGTGACATCGGGTCAGAAGGTGCTGTCGTTGGGCACCGGTAGCGTATCGCTGTTCGCGATGGCGTTCGCGCAAGCACTGGGGGCGAAGACCTATCTCACGACTAGCCAGGACGACAGGCGTTCGCGCTTGCTCGAGCTCGGTGCCGAGGATGTCTTCAACTATCGCACCGACGAGAGCTGGGGCCAGTCCGTCTACGCGGCTACCGGCGGCGTGGATAAGGTGGTGAATACCGCCGGCTTCGGCTCGATGAACCAGTCCGTCCAGGCTCTGGCCTTTGGCGGCGACATTGGCTTGGTTGGCCTGTTCAACTTCGGTGACGTGATCGAGCCCGGTTTGTTTCTCGCCAAGGGCGTCAGTGTTCGAGGCATCCCGGTCGGCTCGCGCGACGGCCTGGAGGATATGGTCGGCTTTATAGACAAGCATCAGATCAAGCCGGTGATCGACCAGGTCGTCCCGTTCGTCGACGCGAAGCAGGCCTACCAGGCCCAGAGTGCCCCGGATCTTTTTGGCAAGATCGTCATCGAGATCGCCTAAATCAGCGGCAGGAGCTATCGCTGGCACGACTATTTTTGGCTTTGTCTTCCCAAAAGTTCAGCGGTTTAGTGGGGAGCCAAGAGAATTGAGCAATGATCGGGAAGGATCGGAGTGCCTCGTATAGTAAAGACTTCTTTAGATTTGATTAGAGGAGCGCTGCCCCCCGCTCGGTGCTCCGTTTTCACATACACACAAAAGCGAATCGGGTCTCCCCTTGCTTCGAAGGGGGCCACCTATATGCGAGCAAACAATCTCGACGCTTGCCCTCAACAACGGAGGAAGTCGTTATGAATATTGAATCCGAAATTGACCGTGTTTTCACATTACAGCAAGCCCATCAATGGCATCTAAGGACGTCGACAGCAGAGCAACGAAAGGATCGTCTCCGACGCTTCAGGGAAGTATTGGTCAAATACGAGACTGAAATCCGTGATGCGCTTACATCTGATTTGGGACGCCCAGCCGAAGAGCCGGTGACGTTTGAGTTGGCCGTCACCCTGGCGGATATCGATGAAGCCATCGAGAATATTGACGAGTGGATGAAGCCCGTACCTGTCCAGACCTCTGCGCCCGGAGGTCAAGCGTATATGGTCTATGAACCGCGAGGCGTCGTTCTCGTCTTCGGCCCATGGAATTTTCCGATTAGCCTGCTCTTTACCCCAATGGTGCCGATGATAGCTGCAGGCAACTGCATCATCGCCAAACCAAATGAACTCACCCCCGCATCGAGCGCCGTGGCCGCAAAGATCATTCGTGAAACCTTCGACGAGCACGAGGTTGCGGTGTTTGAAGGCGGCGTCGATGTTGCCAACATCCTGCTGGACCGACCTTTCGATCACATTTTCCTTACGGGCAGCCCAGCGGTCGGTAAGATTGTCATGACGGCGGCAGCTAAGCATTTGGCCTCGGTGACATTAGAACTCGGTGGCAAATGTCCTGCTATTTTGGATGACAGTGCCAACCTCGACACTGCCGTTTCTGAAATCGGCATGGGGCGTATGACGAATAATGGACAGACCTGTCTATGCGTCGACTATGTCGCATTGCCCGAAGCGCTACGCGATCAGTTCGTTAGGGCGCTTGAAAACCAATGGCGAGACAATTTTTATGATGGCGAAACGTTCATAGCGAACCGCAATTCCCGCATGGTCAATTCGCGCAACTTCTTGCGCGTCAAGGGGTATATTGATGACGCCGTTGCACGTGGTGCGCGGGTGGCTTTTGGCGGAAACTGCAATGCAGAAAACCTGACGATCGAGCCGACCATACTGCTTGATACGCCGCTTGATGCATTGGTCATGCAGGAGGAGATATTCGGACCTGTTCTTCCAATTGTCACTTATCGCGATGTCTCAGAGGTTTACTCATTCATTCGTAAAAGCGGCAAACCACTGGGTATGAACATTTTTTCAGAGCGGCACGAGTTTGTTGAAGGCGTACTCCGCAATACCTCGTCCGGGGCGTATCAGTTAACGGATGGGCTAGAAACTGGCCTGAGAGCCATCTACCGTTTGGTGGGGTCAACACTAGTGGTATAGGTCGTTATCATAGCGTCCATGGATTCCGCGAGCTTTCTCACGAACGTGCAGTGTTTGAAGTAATCTGATCATACGGGCTTGCCTTAGGCCGGGCCTCAACCGAGCCTAATTGGTGCTTGCCCTTGAGCACTCTGAGAGGGCAGGCACTGTTTTAGGCCTATAGATAATTTGCCAGGTGAGGCCGCAACTGATCCCGAGAGTGAACTGCACCCCAAAAGTTGGACATTAATCCAACGATTGGGGTGTTTTTATGGCGAAATACAATGAAAAGTTCAAGCTGTCAGCAGTAAATTGCTACGCAGAAGGACAAGTCTTGGGTCAGTTCACGGAGACGGCTTTATCACATGACGGTGAAGAACATTGCCGAAACGCTACTATTACGCTTTTTGGTAAGCAATTACGGATTTTTCAATTGCTTTGCGCGCAGCGTCAGCACCTTCCCATGACTCAACCTTTACCCATTTGCCTTTTTCGAGATCTTTGTAGTTCTCGAAGAAGTGAGCAATTTGCTGGCGCAGTAGCTCGGGTAGGTCGGTAACTTCGTGGACATCGTCGTAAAGCGAGCTTAGCTTGGCATGGGGCACGCAGATCAACTTGGCATCTTCACCAGCTTCGTCGGTCATGTTCAAAATACCTACCGGACGCGCGCGAATAATGCTGCCAGGTTGAACCGGGTGCGGGGTAACCACCAAGGCGTCCAGCGCATCGCCATCGTCGGCGAGGGTATGCGGGATAAAGCCGTAATTGGCGGGGTAGAACATGGGAGTGGCCATAAAGCGGTCAACGAGTAGCGCGCCCATGTCCTTATCAATTTCATATTTGATCGGGTCGTGGTTGGCCGGAATTTCGATCACCACGTAAACGTCGTTGGGGAGATCCTTTCCAGCAGGGATATTATCGAAGTTCATCGTTGATTCCTTGGTAGTGCTGTGGCTAGAGTCGTGCCGTGGTTAGGCAAACGTGTCAGAGTCGTTTATGGCGGAGAATTATACGAACATGACTGCACGATTACCAATGCGACATAGGTTGGCCGCTAGTGATAATTCATGTGTCTTGCAAATAGGATGAATACGATAGAGACGTTTGGTGGGCATCGTTTCTGTTCCGCTGCGTGTATCATAGCGCTAATTGGTTGACAGTGATGTCCCTCGATCGAGTCGGCAGCCTAGGAGGATGACTTGTCGCACGCCCAGTTGCTCATTAGTTATGGTCAAGCGTTTGTCGCGCCCGATCGGCGCCTGCATCGCAGTTCAATGTCAGTTCGCTTTCCTGAAGCACCGCTGCTTCGCGCCAAAGGCGGCTGTGCGGTGATCAGCGACTCCATTTCACGCAATACCATGGCCAAACAGGCCGGTGATATCAGCGTACGCGGCTTCCTGGCCGACTACTTCTCCACCCCCGATCACTGGGACGTAAAAACCTCTGCCACCCGCGTACTGCGCGCGCTTAATAGCTGGTGCTACAGCCAAAGCCAGCATGTGAAAGAGGGTAGTTTTGTTTCATCCATGTCGGCGATGGTGTTTCGTGGCCGTGAAGCCCACCTGTTCCATATGGGCGATACACTGGTCTTTCGCTTACGGGGTGCCGAGTTTGAACAGCTAAGCCGCGACCATGTGACTGATTTAGGTGGCTATCGTTATCCTTCACGGGCACTGGGTCTGGATGGCAGCGTCGATATCGATTACACCCACATTGCGCTTAAGCAGGGCGATCTGTTTCTGTTCACTACCCAGGGCGTGCGCGGCACGCTGCTACCTTCCGACTATGTGCGCTTGATTCGCCAGGATGCCAGTGATCTGGATGCCGCCTGCGAGCGGCTAGCTGATGAGGCGAAGCAGCGCGCCCAGGAGCGTGGCTATGGCGGTGATCAGTTCTGCTTTCAGCTGGTACGTATCGATGAATTACCCGATGAGGTCGCCGAGCACCCGGGGCAGCTCTACGGTGATCTACCCATTCCCCCTGAGCTGGCGCCGGGTGAGCGTTTAGATGGCCTGGAGGTTCTCGCCGTGCTATCGCGAACGGCGCAGTCGCGGGTGTACCGTGTCCGTGATGTGCATAGCGAACGGGAAATGGTCATGAAAGCGCCCAGCCCCGAGCTCTCGTTGCGCAATGCCTATCTTGAGCACTTTCTGCTCCAGCAGTGGGTAGTGGAGCGGGTTAACTCCCCCTTTGTGGTTAAGGTGATGGAGCCATCTCGGCCACGACGCTACCTCTATTATCTGATGCAGCATATTGAAGGCGAGACGCTGCGGCAGTGGGCAGAGCGCCATCCTCAAGCCAGCCTGACCCAGCGCCTGGACATTGCCAATCAGTTGGGTAAAGCGGTGCAAGCGCTGCATCATCGGGACATTATTCATCAGCAGATCAATCCCGATAATATTTTGATCGACCCTCACGGCAAGCTCGTGCTCACCGATTTTAGTGCCTGCCATATGCGTGATGGGGAAGGGCATCGCCACTCAGGTGAGTTGCTCAGGCAGATTGGCTTTAACGAACACAGCGCACCTGAGTATGCCTTGGGCGACAGCATCGGTCGGCGTAGTGATCAGTACTCGCTAGCCTCCACTACTTACTGGCTATTGACCGGTGCGTTACCTTATACACTGACTCCCAACAGGCTGCGCAGCCATACCGACCTCGAAGAGTTGACCTATCGCAGCGCGCGAACCACCAATCCTGAAATCTCTCAGGAATTAGACGATGCACTACGCCGCGCCTTGGATCCACAAAGGGCGTTGCGGTTTAGGCGTATGTCCGAGTTTTTGCATGCGCTTAGGGTGCCGCTCGGGCGGCTGCCCAATCGGGAAGAGAGCCGCCAGGAGCCGCGGCGTTTCTGGCAGGGTGTAGCGGGAATTCTGTTATTGCTGCTAGTGCTTTCCTGGTTGCTACGCTAACTCCAAGTAGTAAAGGTGGATAAATAAGATTATGTCATTGCGAGGAGCGAAGCGACGCGGGAATCTAAGTGTATTGTGGCAGCCAACCCCGAGATTGCTTCACTGCGTTCGCAATGACATAAGGGTAGGTCATTGCGAGGAGTGAAGCGACGAAGCAATCTCAGTTCGCAATGACCGGTGATCCGTTTACAGCGTAAAAATGGGCAACTTGCGTTCTGCTTTGGCCAGTTTCAGTTTGGCGACTTTGGGTAGGCCATTCTCGAACGGTGGGAAGTCTTCGCCCTGAATCAGCGGTGAGAGGTAGTCCCGGCAGGTCTGGGTAATGGCAAAACCGTTTTCGCTAATAAAGTCACGGGGCATAAACTTCTCTTGGTTGGCCACCTGGGAGAGCGGGGCAGAGATCACATCCCACTGGTAGGGCGCCTGAGAGATGCGACGAATGGCGGGCATCATGGCGTTTTTACCCGCCAGCGCCAAGGTTACTGCTTCGCGACCCACCGCATAGGCTTGTTCAACGTCGGTTTTAGATGCCAGATGACGCGCCGCGCGCTGCAGATAGTCGGCCACTGCCCAGTGATACTTGTAGCCCAAATCCTGCTTGATCATACCGGCAAGTGTTGGTGCCACGCCGCCAAGCTGGCGGTGGCCGAACGCATCGGTGTTACCTGCATCGGCCAGGAAAGTGCCATCTTCGTAGCGAGCGCCTTCAGAAACCACAATAACGCAGTAGCCATACTGTTTAACGCTTTCTTCAACCCGTGCCATGGCCGCTTTACGGTTAAAGGGGATTTCCGGGAAGATAATCATATGCGGCGGCTCGCCTTCGGCTTCGCCGGCTAAACCACCTGCAGCGGCAATCCAGCCCGCGTGGCGGCCCATCACTTCGAGCACAAATACCTTGGTGGAGGTAGCGCACATGGAGGCGATATCCAGCGATGCTTCCAGCGTTGAGGTGGCAATATACTTGGCCACGCTGCCAAAGCCCGGGCTGTTATCGGTAATCGGCAGGTCGTTATCGACGGTTTTAGGCACGTGGATAGCGGTCAGCGGATAGCCCAGCTTCTCGGAAAGTTGAGAGACCTTTAAGCAGGTGTCGGCGCTATCGCCGCCGCCGTTATAGAAAAAATAGCGAATATCGTGGGCTTTGAAGACTTCGATCAAGCGCTCGTACTGGGCACGGTGGGTGTCAATATCTTTGAGCTTATAGCGGCAGGAGCCAAAAGCGCCGCCCGGCGTATGGCGCAGCGCTGCAATTGCCTCATTACTCTCCTGGGTAACGTCGATAAGGTCTTCCGTTAAGGCACCGATAATGCCGTTATGACCGGCGTAAACCTTGCCTATTTGATCGGGGGCTTGACGGCAGGCTTCGATAACGCCGCAGGCGCTGGCGTTGATCACGGCGGTGACGCCACCTGATTGGGCGTAAAAGGCATTATGCTGGGCCATGGAAACGTCTCATCTCCTAAAAACGGATAGTTTTAATCGATATATTTATCACCGCCAAATACCCGCTACCCGGCATTGTCGGTGCTAAACCAGATTGCTGTAATGGGGCGAAGTTTAGCGTAAAGCCTGGCTCTCTGCATTAGCGGCTACGCTGTTGACGGCGAGGTGTTAATCCGCACCGTCCATCTCTTGCTCGCGCTGGGCAAGCTGCCAGCCACCCAGGTCTTTATAGCGATTAACCATCGCGCAAAACAGTTCGGCAGTGCGCTCGGTGTCATAACGAGCGGAGTGAGCGGCTTTGTTGTCAAACTCGATGCCTGCGGCACGACAGGCCCGGGCAAGCACCGTTTGACCATAGACCAGGCCTGCAAGGGTGGCGGTATCAAAGCTTGAGAACGGGTGAAAAGGATTGCGCTTAATGCCGCAGCGATTGACCGCCGCATTCAAGAAGCCCTGGTCGAACGCCGCATTATGGCCGACTAAAATAGCGCGCGTGCAGTCGTGGGCTTTGATCGATTTACGAATCGGGCGGAAAATTTCGCCCAGCGCTTCAGACTCGCTCAGCGCCACCTGGCGACGCAGAGGGTCGTCCAGGTTGATACCGGTAAAATCGAGCGCAGACTGCTCTACATTCGCGCCCTCAAAGGGCTGAATGTGGTAGGCATAGGTGGCATCAGGAAGCAGGTTGCCCTCCGGATCCATGGTCAGCGTGACGGCGGCTATCTCGAGTACAGCGTCGCCTTGGGCATTAAATCCCCCGGTTTCTAAATCAACGACCACAGGCAGGTAACTGCGAAAACGTTGGGCCATTAATTCGCGGGCAATAGCCTCGCTCATGCAGCTCTCCTTGGTTTAAAGCGAGTAATAGTAAAGCGAGTCATCAGTCAACATCAGCGGCAAACCACCGCTTTGAATGGAGAGATTCTAGCAGCTTTAGCCCCCAGGCGTCGTTGACGGTATTCGCTGGGCATTGAGAACGCTATACTCAACGTCAGTCTCAACGGTTTACTCCAACGAGCTATCAAATACGAGCTATCACATTCGCCAGGCGCTAGTGGCAAGGGTAGTTTTTACTAATGAATATCTTATGGTCAACGAGGAGCAAAGAATGTCCGATGTCAAAAAGGTTGTGCTGGCATATTCAGGCGGCCTGGACACATCCGTTATCGTTAAGTGGTTGCAAGAAACCTACAACTGCGAGGTAGTGACCTTTACTGCCGACATCGGTCAGGGCGAAGAAGTCGAACCGGCGCGAACTAAAGCGCAAGCGCTTGGCGTGAAAGAGATTTACATCGAAGACTTGCGTGAAGAGTTCGTGCGTGACTACGTCTACCCGATGTTCCGCGCCAATACTATCTATGAAGGCGAGTACCTGCTGGGTACCTCTATCGCTCGTCCGCTGATTGCCAAGCGGTTGATCGAAATTGCCAATGAAACGGGTGCTGACGCTATTTCCCATGGTGCTACGGGTAAAGGCAACGACCAGGTGCGTTTCGAACTTGGCGGCTATGCCCTGAAGCCTGGCGTAAAAGTGATCGCCCCTTGGCGGGAGTGGGATTTAACTTCCCGCGAAAAGCTAATGGCGTATTGCGAAGAGCATAAAATTCCGGTCGATTTTTCTAATAAAAAGAAAAAATCGCCCTACTCAATGGATGCCAACCTGCTGCACATCTCCTATGAGGGCGGCATTTTGGAAGATCCCTGGGCCGAAGCTGAAGACGATATGTGGCGCTGGAGTGTCTCTCCTGAAGCCGCGCCCGACCAGCCCACCTATGTTGAGCTGACGTTTGAGAAGGGCGATATCGTGGCGATCGACGGCGAACCGTTGAAAGCCCATGAAGTGCTCGAAAAACTCAACAAGCTGGGTGGCGACAACGGTATCGGTCGTTTGGATATTGTTGAAAACCGCTACGTGGGCATGAAATCTCGTGGCTGCTATGAAACGCCAGGGGGCACCATTATGTTGCGTGCTCACCGTGCCATTGAGTCACTAACCCTAGACCGTGAAGAAGCTCACCTGAAAGATCAGCTGATGCCGAAATACGCTGAAGTGATCTACAACGGTTACTGGTGGAGCCCTGAGCGTCGCATGCTGCAGGCGGCCATTGACGAGACCCAAAAAAATGTAGCGGGTGTCGTGCGTATGAAGCTCTACAAAGGCAGCGCTACCGTAGTGGGCCGCAAGTCCGATGAGTCGCTGTTTGATGAATCAATCGCTACCTTTGAAGATGATGCTGGCGCTTACAATCAGAAAGATGCCGAAGGCTTTATTAAGCTAAACGCGCTGCGTTTGCGCATTGCCGCAGGCAAGGGTCGTAAGCAGAGCTAATTAAGCGCTGATAAAAGCAGCTTATATCTTGCAGGGTGGCTATCTCCTTGCCGCCCTGCAAGCAAAGGAGCCATTATGCTTAAGAAATTATTTTCCGGTCTCTTCGGTAGTGATCGTCAGGCTGAGCCAGGTGCTACCACCAAAGCTGCTGAGCCGGTGGAATACAAAGGTTACGAGATTGTCTCTCAGCCAGACAATCAGAGCGGTCAGTACCGCGTCAGTGGCTGGATTCGCAAGGCCGACGCCAGTGGTGAAACTCTTGAGCACCGCTTTGAGCGTTCCGATATGCTCCCAGGGCGAGAGGCCTGTGATGCCATGATGATCACCAAAGCGCAACGCTATATTGATGAAGTAGGTGAAGCGATGTTCGAGCCAGACCCGCGCAGGGCAGGTGAGAGCGAGTAGCAACAACGCCGTCATAATAGTTAGTGTAAGGAGAGGCGTATGCGCTTAGTACACCAGGCCTCACCCTGGCGCTCTCTGTTCCATGAGGATGGAACGCTTAATACCTCGGCGCTTAATGCGCCGTTAGACCATCTCTTCTCGAAACTCTCTTCGACATTCCCCTCGCCGCAAACCTCATTAGCTGACGCCTATGCGTGGCAACTGCCGCTGGTCGAAACGTTGGTGCATTACGACCTGCCCGCTTGGCGTATTAGCCAAATCATCAGTGACCACAATGCTTCTCTGTATCGCCAAGCGATAGCGCAATCCCTTGACGAAATGCAGGCGCAGGGGTGGGGCGCTCCGCCAGTTGACTACTGCATACTGTTATTAGGCTCCGCGGCGCGTTTTGAGAGCCTGCTAGGCCCCGACCAGGATAATGCGCTGATTATTGACGATTATCCTGACCATCGCCACGTAGAGATCGACGGCTACTTTCAAGCGCTGGGTGAGCGGTTTACCCAGCGCCTGGATGAGGCCGGTATTCCGCTCTGCAATGGCCATGTCATGGCGCGATGGCCGATGTGGCGCAAACGGCTGAGTGAGTGGCACGCGCAGCTAGACATTTGGAGCGCTGACCGCCGGGTAAAGCGCGTACAACAGACTAATATCTTACTCGATTTTGCCCCGATCGCTGGTAATTCGGCGCTTGCTAAGCAGTTGGGTGAGAGCATCGCTTCGACACTTCCCAAAGCGCCACTGTTTATGGATGAAATGGCGGCGCTACTGGATGAGTTGCCGGTGGCGCTGGATCGCTTTGGGCGGCTTGCCTCAAGCCCGGGCCTGGATGCCCCTCACGAACAAGCCCTTAATCTTAAGCATCAAGGCTTGTTGCCGTTGATTAGCGCTGCACGCTTACTCTGCTTGCGGTACGGGCTGCGCGATATACCCACACGCGAGAGATTGATCGCGCTAAGCCATGCAACGGATGCGCTAACGTCGGCTGAATCGGCGTTGCTTGTAGCCGCTTTTGAGCGACTGCAGCAGCGCCTATTGGATCAGCAGCGGTATAACAAAGCTCGCGGTCAGGCTGCAGATGGCTGGGTTGACCTGCGGCGCCTGCGCGAAGACGAGCGATTACTGCTGAAGTTTGATCTACAGCAGATTAAACGTTTGAGTGCTAGCGCTCAAAGCAGCGTATAAAATAAATCAGCTAGCGTCGGTATAAACAAGCGAGCGCGCTTTAGAAGCCGCTTGGAGCATGACGTCGGATGGAAAATCTAGAGGAGAAAATTGACTCTCTGCGGCCTCCACATCATTAAGTAACTTACCTAATGAGCCTATACGCTGATTGATAGCATCTTCAATAAAGCGCCCAAGCCTGATTTCATTCTTCATGAGTTCGGCACTAATCCCCAGGATGGTAGGCATTAGCGAGAATAAACCCGCGATAAAGCTTTCCTGTTCATCGAGTCTACGTTGGTCGGCCATCATTTCACATGCAAATGCCCGGGTTAACCCTTTGATAAGGTTAAGTTTGCTCACAGGGCTGTTGTTAGCGAGCATAACAATGGTAACCAGGGTACGTAGCTCCCTCAGCCCTATAATATGTAAACAATCAATCAGTTTCGTCGTGGGACGACGTGAGCCCTTCTCCGCGGAGTTTGCGCGCTTGAATATTGCGCTCAGTAAGTAAGGATCCCTAGCCACTAACGTACTGATTTCAGAGAGACGCACATTGTCACTATACAGTGCGGAGAGTAGCTGCATTTGATTGGCGCGTGACGTTGAGAGACGAGCTGTTTGAGTTAGTTGGGTTTTGGGGCGCTCATAAAAATAGCCCTGGAAAAGAGTAAAACCTAGCGCTTTACACTGCTTGAACTCTTCCTGTGTCTCAACTCGTTCAGCCAGAAGCGTAATCCCTTCTTTGTGTAGCTTTTTTATTAGGTTTTTAGGTAAGTCGTTGGATATGTCAAATTTGACGATGTCGCAGAAGGGCAGAAATGCATGGTTATGTTCATCTAGGATAAAATCATCTAACGCTAATTTATACCCTTGGCTTTTAATGTAGTGCAAGGCATCAATAACTTCTTTAGTAGGCGAAGTATCCTCGAGAACCTCAATGACTATTTGTTGACTAGGTAGCCCAGTCAGGTCTGGATTGGTGAGCCAGTCTGCAGAAGCATTAATAAACAGCTGGCGTGTGCCGCAAAGTTTATCCAGGCCAATTTCATAGACAGCAATAGCACATGCTCTGGCGGTGGCTTGGACATTATCAAAAACGTTAGCAGTCTGATTAGTTTCATTAGCCCGATAAAGAAGTTCATCTGCGACATGACGTAGCTGAGCATCCACTATTGGCTGGATCGCAATAGTGTACTCATTTGTGTTCGCTTTGTGAGGAAGGTGACTCTCATTTTTCATCGGCTCATCCACGACATGCTTCTTTAGGCGAAAGTAGAACTCTGGAGTAAAGAATAACTTAGTTTTAGTGAGCAAGGCTAGCCGTTGTCACCAATAAGGAATCAACGCTTTATGTTGGAGGCGCAGCGGGGAGTTCTAGCGTTAAGCAGGCACCGCCTAAGGTTTTAGCATCCTCGACCCAAAGCCGCCCCCCCAGGTGGGCGATAATGCCCCGGCTAATCGGTAGCCCTAAGCCGCTGCCCCTTGGCCGACCACGGGGAATATCATCGCCTTGCTGAATTTGATGGAATTTTTCAAATACCCGCTCACGCTCATCTTCGCTAATACCCGCACCGTTATCCTCTACGCTCAGACGGAAATGGCGGCGATGGCGATAAAGCGTGAGGCGCACTTTTGGTTGCTCCCGATCGGCAAACTTACCCGCGTTATCAAGCAGGTTAATAATCACCTGTTCTAAACGGTCATGATCGCCAACCACCATCGCAGGGTCAGCTTCTAAGCTAACGTCTAGCACTATGCCACGCTCCTCATGCAGATGCGCAATAGCATCAATGCTATGCCGAGTCAGGGCGGCAAGATCAAGGGGAGCGGGGTTAAGCGTTAAACGGCCGCTCTCCAGGCGGGCAAGATCCAGAATTTCTTCAATTAAACGTGACAGGCGCTGGCTTTCGTGGACGATCACGCCAAGAAAATGCTGACGTTTTTCATCAGGCAGTTGGCTGCTATCGCGCAATATTTCGGCAAAGGCGCGAATGGAGGTGAGCGGCGTGCGTAACTCGTGGCTGACCATGGCGACAAACTCATCTTTCAAGCGATCCAGCTCGCGCAGGCGCTCATTGGCACTACGCAGTTCTTCGCCAATTTGCACCAGCTCCTGAGACTTCTGCTCCAAACGGCGGTTGTACTCCAGAGTTTGTGAGGTCGTGTCCAGAATGCTCAGAATCGACTCGATATCGAGCGCTTCGCCGCGTACCACCGAGTTGATCAGTACTCGCGCTGAGGAACTGCCCAGCGCCCCCGCCAGTGCCTGTTCGGCGCGAGTAATCAGCTCCGCGGTGGCGGGCTCGTCCGCTGCATAAGCGCTTTTGGTTCCGCTATGGCTGAATACGCGGCGGGTGGTCGGGGTGCCAAGATAGCGAACGAGTAGTTCCTTGAGTGCACCCTGGGTAGTTTGCCCGCGCCACAGTGATGTAGATAGTGAGGTGGTTTGCAAATTGGGGTGCATCGCTTCGGTGAACAGTGCCGCCTGAGTTTGCTCAAGGGGCGTAGGGCGGGTAAACAGCGATACCCCCACCAATAGCCCCACGTTGGCCAACATGCTCCAGAGCAGCGAATGGGTGTAAATGTCCCAATTTTCGAGCCCGAATAAGCCGTAGGGCACTAGCCAGCCGATACCCCATGGGCCCTCGGTGAGCAGTGCTGTATCCAACCAACCGGATTGAGCGAACCCGGGTAGCAGCAGGGTATAGCACCAGATTAAGAAGCCGGCGATTAAGCCAACAGTGGCGCCTTGGCGAGTAGCGCCGCGCCAATAGAGTCCAATCAAAAGCGCTGGAGCAAACTGCGCGGCCCCAGCGAAGGAGACCAAGCCAATAGTGACAAGGCTATAGGAGTCACCAATCAGCGCATGGTAGAGATAGCCGAGCAGCAGAATCAGCACGATAGCGATGCGGCGAATACCCAACAGCCAACCGGCAAGCTCGCCTTTGGTACTTAGGTGCAGTCGCCTTGAGCGCAGCAGCAGTGGCATCACCAACTGATTGCTAACCATAGTGGAAAGCGCGATTGTCTCTACAATCACCATACCTGTCGCCGCAGAGAGGCCACCAATAAAGACCAGTAGCGGCAGCCCTTCTAAACCAGCTGAGAGCGGCAGCGTGAGTACGAAGCTGTCTGGATCACCTGCGCTTACGCCTAACAGCAGGCCAGCCAGCGCAATGGGAATAACGAACAGATTAATCAGCAGCATGTAGAGGGGGAATAGCCAGCTTGCTCTGGCTAAGTGCTGCTCATCGACATTCTCCACCACCAATACCTGGAATTGGCGAGGCAGGGTTAAGAAGGCCAAAAAGGCCAGCACTAGCATGCCCACCCAGCCGGTGACCCCACCAGGAACACTATTCAACCGCATGCTATCGACAAGGGCCGGCGTGGCCGCTACCTGGGCAAACAGCGCGGCGGGGCCTTCAAACATCACAAACACCACGAACACGCCAACGGCCATAAAGGCTACCAGCTTAACGATAGATTCCACGGCGATCGCTGCCACCATGCCTTCATGGCGCTCGCTGGCATCCAGGTGGCGTGTGCCAAACAGAATAATAAACACCGCCAACACCAGGGCGACCCAGAGGGACTTATCCATCCAGAAGTGTTCATCCACCAACGTAGTGTCGGCTGCACGGGGATAATTGATCAGTACCGCATGGCTAACAGTGATGGCTTTTAACTGCAGGGCAATATAGGGGGTGATGCTAATCAGCGCCATTAGGGCAACCAGTGCGCCTAAACTGGTGCTTTTGCCGTAGCGGGCACTGATAAAGTCGGCAATTGAGGTGATCCGTTGCCGCGCTGCAATGCGCACCATCTTGCGTATAACAAAAGGGGCCAGCAGCATCGCCAGCGTCGGCCCCAGATAGATGAGCATAAAACTGGGGCCATACTCAGTGGCGCGCCCTACGCTGCCGTAGAACGTCCAGGCCGTGCAGTAAACAGCAATAGAAAGGGCATATACCGTTGGTGAGCCAATGATGGAGCGTCCCTGCTCCGCCCGCCGGTCGCCCCAGGCGGCGACCACAAACAGCAGCGCCAAGTAGCCAAAAGCGGTGCCGAGGATAATCGCCTCACTACGCATGGTTAGCGGCCTGCACGCTGTTCCATCAGCCAGGCGGTTAAGCCGATCACCCCAGCCCAGGCGATAAATAGATAGAGCGGTAGCCAGCCCACGCTAAACGCGGGAAGGCGATCCACCACGATAATCAGCGGCGGGCAGAACAGTAGCAGGGCAATCGCCACCAGAGCCATTAGGCGCTCTGTTTGGCGTGATTTAACACCGAACGGTTTCATTAGGCACTGGCATCCTGTCGGTCGAAGGCGTTGGCTTGCAGCGCTAACAACTGCTCAAGGGTATCGACGCCGCGGGCTTCTAAGCGTGGCAGCAGGGCTAGCCATAGCTCGGCGGTAACACGGGCATCGCCTAATGCAGTGTGGCGGGTGCCCGGCGGAAAAGCCAGATCATAGCGCTGGGCAAGGCTATCCAGATCATGCCCATCGAGTGCTTCGTCCAGTGCCCGTGAAATCAGCAGAGTGTCGATCACAGGGATATCAAAAACGACCCCTTTGTGGCTAATGGCAAGTAGATCAAAGGCGGCATTATGGGCCAGCAAGACGGCTTCGCCGACATAATCACGAAAGCGGGTAAGCACAATATCCAGCGGCGGCGCACCGATCACATCGGCATCGGTAAGGCCGTGAATCGCGGTACTAGCCGGTGGGATCGGCCGCTGCGGATCAACTTTTTGATCGAAGACCTCGCTTGCCAATAAACGGGCGTTGACCACGCGGCAAGCGCCAAGACTGATGACGGTGTCGCCTCGGCGTAGCTCAAGCCCGGTGGTTTCCGTATCAAAGGCGACTATTTCCAGGCTGCGCAGTGTTCGGCTGGCCAGCGCTTCATCTGGTGGAGGAAGGTCGGCAATGCCAAAGTCATGGAACTCAGGGCGCGGCGGGGCGGTTTCTCGTGGGGCGCCGACGCGCTCCATAGCAGGCAGGGGAAGTCGCAGGCGTGAATGAACGCCGTCATCGTCGGCAAGGCTCCAGATGTCGCTGGCGTGCTGGCGCAGTACATCAGCGACGCTTGGCGTCAATGGCAGAGAGGTTAGCGGCTGCTGGCGCCACTCCGCCAGCTCGTGCTCAGGGATCGCTTTGCCGAGCCAAATAAGGTCAAGATAGACGCGTTTATTGCCGAGGCATATCTCACCCTCAAAGCCACTGTCAGGAAGATGAACATTGAGGTGCTTGACTAAAGAGTCGAACAGCGCAATGAGTGCCGGAGCGTCGCCTTTAAACCAGGCTGGCATGCCCACCGGGGTGATTAGGCGGTGCTCCGGATCAAGACGCTCATCCAACGCTTGCCAGAAATCGTTTGACCACATGGGCGTCAAGCGCTCGCCCTGGTGCTGCATGTCGTCGAGTAGCTGGCCGATTTTAGCCACGTTGTCGCCAAGCGTAACGCCTTCCTCGTGGATTACCCGCTCAAATCGCTGGCGTAAAGACGATGTACTGGCGTCATTTTGATCGCGCAGCTGTATCAGCGCATCAGCAGCGCTGGTCAGGCTGGCGGTATGCTGGCGAAGCGGGGTCAGCATGGCCGCCAGTTCCGCTCTAACGCCCATCTCACTCGACCATGAGGCGGTGGCGTCACTAAAGGTCAGCAGTGTTTCGCCATCGCTACCCGGTACGCGGCGTAAAATCACTTTGAGCCAGCGGTTATCACAGGGAGCGAGTAACTCGCGCGGGGAGCCGTCATTAGGTAGTTGACCGAGCATTTGCTGTAAGCTCGCCACTGGCAGCAGCGCCTCCAGGCGTTTGCCCAGTCCCAACCCGGTATTACCCTCAAAAAAGTCCTCGGCTGCCTGATTGAACAGCATGAGCCGACGGTGGTGATCACACAGTAGCAGCGGCGTTTCGAGTACTTGCAGCAGCGTTTCCAGCTCCTGGCGAATACGTGCAGCGCTGCGGGCGCCCTCTGCGTGGGCGGTGGCGAGGCGACTGCGATCTGATCGCCAGCTTTCGCGTACTCGACGTAGGTCGGGCCCCAATCCTTTTAGCCAACCTTCGGGTGGGTGCTCGTCTCGGGCGTCCGGGTTGGCGACCAGGCGCGCCAGCTGCACCTGCAAATGGCGCAGCGGCGTAAACAGCATGCGCTCAAGCACTAAACCGACTAAAAAAATCGTCGCGCCACCTGAGAAGCTGCCTAGCCAGAGAGCGATGCGCGTTACGCCTGTGGGAGCAAGCTTGGCATCCAGCCAAGCGGCGAAAATGGCTCCACCCAGCAGGCTGATGCCGCTAAGTAGCAACCAGAGGCCAATCAGGCGCTGACGCTTGGGCAGCCCGCCTCGGGTCATGGCTGCTCCTCAATCAGTAGCGCTTTGACTTTTTCGACCAGCGACTGAGTAGAGAAGGGCTTGGTGATGTAATCATCGGCGCCCAGCGCCATGCCTTTTTCCCGCTCAACGTCACGCCCGTGAGCGGTCAGCATAATAATGGGGAGCTGGGCGGTAGCCGCTTCGCTCCGCAGTCGCTCTAAAACGTCAAAACCGCTAATCCCCGGCAAGCTAATATCAAGTAGCAGTAGATCAGGCTGGCTATCATTCACTCTTGCCAGGGCCTGTTCACCATCTTCGGCAGTGACGACCTCAAACCCTGCTTGCTCCATCAGGAATTCTAGCGATAAAACAATGTTGGGTTCGTCATCGACGACGAGCACTTTAGCCATGGAGCTCTCCTGCTTTTATTTGTTTTAACGTTTATTTGTTTTAAAGCTGCATGGATGCAGTCTAGATAGATCTAACAGGTCAGCCAAGACGACCTTGGCCGAATGCATGCAAGTTCAGGGAGCTATTGCATAAGAGCTAGTAAGCGCGCTTTGTTACACTGCTTGCCTCTGTGCCATTGCTTAACATGTTATGGCGTTCCACTGATCTGGCTGTTAGGGCTGTAAATGCGCGTTCTCCTGTTATCTGCCTACGAGGCGGTGAGTCATCGCTACTGGGCACAAAGTTTAATGGCGCAGCTTGAGGAGGTGTCGTGGACGCAGTTGAGCCTGCCGCCACGACATTTTGCTTGGCGTATTCGTGGCAATCCGCTGAGCTGGATGCTCAAAGAGCACGATACTCTCAGCCAGTCGTTTGATGTAGTGCTAGCCACTTCGATGGTTGATCTGGCAACGCTGGTAGGGCTGTTCCCGCATCTGGGTCGAGCAAAAAAGGTTGTCTACTTTCATGAAAACCAGTTCGCCTATCCTGAGTCGAGCGATCAAATGCCACAAGTAGAGGCCAAAATGGTCAATCTCTATACGGCGCTGGCGGCGGATAGCGTGGTGTTTAACAGCGCCTATAACCGTGACTCCTTTATTGATGGCGCGCGAGCTTTTTTGAAAAAAATGCCGGAAAACCTTCCGGCAGCTAAGCCATTAGAAGCGATACGCGAGCGGGCTATGGTATTGCCGGTGCCCATTCCTGATAGCACAGCCCCTGAAAACTTAGCACCTGAAAACGTGGAGCTTGAAAACTTAGCATCTAAAAACTTAGCACCTTGCCAGCAAACGGCTTTTCAAAAAATGGTGCCACAGCGAATTATCTGGAATCACCGCTGGGAGTATGACAAAAATCCCGACGACTTCTTCACCGTGTTGTTTGCGTTAAGCGAAGCCGGGGTAGCGTTTGAGCTGGCGGTACTTGGTCAGCGTTTCCGCCAAGTTCCCGCTATTTTTGCTGAGGCCGAGCAGCGCTTAGCCAAGCATATTGTGGCTTGGGGGCCACAGCCGGAGGAGGCGTACCGTGAGTTGTTGGATAGCGCGGGCATTGTGGTTTCGACCACTTGGCATGAGTTTCAGGGGTTAGCGATCATGGAAGCGGCCCAGCGCGGGGCGTTGCCGCTGGTGCCTGATCGGCTCTGCTTCCCGGCGCTTTATCCGCCTGCCTATCGCTATGACGGTACCCGGGAAGGGCTTTACGACCGGCTCAGTGCTTGGCTTAACGATCCAGCGACTCGCCCTGAACTACTTGATACTACCGCTTGGGAGTGGCCCGCTTGGCGTGAGGCTTACCGCCAGTTGCTGATGAGTTCGACTTGATGGCCTAGCCGTTAAGCAAGTTCGGTTTTGTCTTTGTAGTCGCACAGATCCTCGATAATGCAGCTACCACAGCGGGGTTGGCGCGCGATACAGGTGTAGCGGCCGTGCAGAATTAGCCAGTGGTGAGCATCGTGCAGAAACCCTTTTGGCACATGGCGCAGCAGTTTTTGCTCCACCTCAACGACATCTTTGCCTTTAGCGATGCCGGTGCGATTGGATACCCGGAAAATATGCGTATCCACCGCCATGGTGGGCTGACCGAATGCCGTGTTGAGAATCACATTGGCAGTTTTACGGCCTACGCCGGGTAAGGCTTCCAACGCTTGGCGGGTGTCGGGCACTTCGCCACCGTGCTGATTAACGAGGATGTGGCAGGTTTTCATCAGGTTTTCGGCTTTGGTGTTGTACAAGCCGATGGTTTTGATATGCGCTTTAAGCTCATCGATACCTAAATCAATGATCGCTTGGGGCGTGTTAGCGACCGAGTAGAGCCGCGCCGTGGCTTTATTGACGCCTACATCGGTGGCTTGAGCAGAAAGCAGTACGGCAGCCAGCAGCTCAAAGGGCGTGTTCCAGTTAAGCTCGGTGGTGGGGTGCGGGTTCTCTGCCTGAAGGCGAGCAAAGATTTCATGACGCTTTTGGGCATTCATGGCGGGTCTCTTAATAAATACGCGTTATAAATACAAGCAGTTGCTTACATGTGTACTTTCGGCATCTTGCCAACTATTTAATCGTGCCGGTAACCCGTACGCGGCGCTCAGTTCGGGGTGCTGCCGCGACTGGCTTGGCACGGGCAGCATTGCGTTGATCGATAACGTTTTTCAGCGCGATTAACAGGCCCGCCACAAAGAACGCGCCGGGCGGCAGCACGAAAAACAGGAACTGGTAGTCGTCGGCAATCGTCAGCTGCCAACTGGCCGCTTGCGGCCCAAACAGTAGCGCCATATCGCTAAACAGCGTGCCTTGGCCCAGCAACTCGCGCAGAGCGCCAAGTAACACCAGTACCGCAGCAAAACCCAACCCCATCATAAAGCCATCGATGGCCGCTGGAAGCACCGGCTGGCGGGAAGCAAATGCATCGGCTCGGCCAAGAATGGCGCAGTTGGTCACGATCAGCGGAATAAAAATCCCCAATACCTGATAGAGCGGGTAGGCGTAGGCGGCCATGAGCAGTTCAGCGCAGGTAACAAAAGCTGCAATCACCATTACGAAAGCGGGCAAGCGCACCGCGCTGGGCACCTGGTGACGAATCAGCGAAATCGCCGTGCTGGCGCCTACCATTACCAGTAGCGTAGCCAGCGCCAGCCCCAGCGCATTGACGACATTTCCACTCACGGCTAGCAGCGGGCAAAGTCCCAGCAGTTGCACCAGCGCGGGGTTATTCGACCAAAGGCCGCTTTGGGCTAGTTCGCGCCACTGGCTCATAAGGTGGGCTCCTCAAATGACATCGGTAGCGGTGTATCGGCGGCGTACTGAAGCGCTTTATGGACAGCGTTGACCACGGCTCGGGGCGTAATCGTTGCACCGGTGAACGCATCAAAGTGACCGCCATCTTTAGCTACCGCCCAGCCTTCTGGTGGCAAGCTATCTAACCTTAAACCATTAAACCGGGTGATCCAGTCGCTGCGGCTGCGCTCAATGTCATCGCCTAGCCCAGGCGTTTCCTGGTGCTGGGTAACGCGCACGCCGCTGATACGCTGGTGCTCATCAATGCCAATCAGTAGGTGGATTTTGCCGTTATATCCCTGGCGGGTTACCACCGGCAAGATCACTGCGCTGCTTCCGTTTCGGCTCGGGTTATTGTTCTCGCTGCCACTTACCCACCAGCCTTGGCTATCACTCGCCAGCCCTAGCGCTTGTGGGTTGGGAAGGGTAAAGGTGCTCTCCAGTACCTGGGTGACGGGGGTATTCGCCAGCGCTTGGGGCAGTACTTCCTGCAACTGGCGGTGTTGGTAAGCCAACTGATGTGTCTCTATACGTTCGGCGGTTAGCGCGCGGGTAAGCGCGACACTGCCGGCGGTAATCAGTGCAAAGGTGCCCAGCGCGAAGGCGCCACGCCGCATGGCCTGGAGCAGCGTCATGGCTGTTCTCCTGGCTTACCCGGTGAAGCTTTTTGCTGGCCAGTGGGCCGCGGCACGCTATATATATCCAGTAATGGTACGCACAGGTTCATCAGTAAGACCGCAAACGCCACAGCATCGGGGTAGCCGCCAAAGGTGCGAATAATGATAACCAGCGCGCCGATCCCCGCGCCATAAATAAGTTTGCCGCGTTGGCTGGTGGCAGCGGAGACCGGGTCGGTGGCAATAAAGAACGCCCCGAATAGCGTTGCCCCGGTGAGCAGGTGAAACAGCGGTGAAGCAAAGTGGCTGGGGTCGCTGAGATAAAACAGCGTGTCCAGTAGTACTAGGCTGCCAAGCATCGCGATCGGAATATGCCAACTAATAATCCGCTTCGCTAACAACACCACACCACCTACTAGCCAAGCAAGTGCTACCCATCGCCAGGCAGTTAGGGTTCCATTCGGCAGTGGGTTAGCCGCCCAAAACTCGCTGGCAAGCACGGCGTCCCCTTTGTGCTTAAAAGCATCTAGCGGTGTTGCGCCGCTCAAACTATCTAGTTGGGCGGTCGGTAGAGTTCCGGTGATTTGCGCCCATAAATCATTAGGTAGCATTTCCTGGGGCGGTGCCCATAGCGTCATGTAGGTAGGAAACGACACCAATAGCAGCGCATAGCCCACCATGGCGGGGTTAAACGGGTTATGCCCCAAGCCGCCGTATAGCTGCTTGGCGACTACAATTGCCGCGATCATACCCACGCCGACAAGCCACCAGGGGCTAGCGGGTGGCAGTGACGTGCCCAGCAAAACGCCGGTAAGCAGGGCACTTGAGTCATTCAGCGTCACACGAATGGGGCGCTTGCGTAGCCGTAGCACGGCGGCTTCAAGCGCAATACCAAAAGCGGCGGCTAACAGTACATTGCTGATAACTCCAAGGCCAAAGAAGTAGCTCATGGTGGCGATGCCTGGCAGGGTTGCTGCAATTACCCAGCGCATTAAGCTTGCCGTTGGTGGCACCGCGGTTGCCGTCATGGCATCTTTAACGCCTGAGGCGTGCATCATGCTCATGGCGACTCCTCGTTAGACTGCTGTTCGCGCGCCTGGGCAAGCTGCAACTCGGCTGCTTTCAAGTTCTCCTGGGCGGTGGCAAGCTGCATTTCTAAGTCATCCAGGGATTGTTTAGGATCTTCCTGAGCGACGCGCGCCAGGGTTTTTTCAGCCTTTTTGACCGATGCTTTGGCGGCGGCATGGGCGATGCGCAGACCGCGTAAGTCGACCTTTTCGCTGTTGGTTGCGGCAGTGTTAGAAGGGCGCCGCTGTTGCGCCTGGCGGGCTTGCTTGCGTGCCTGTTTCTCAGCCTCCTCCCGAGCAAGCCGCGCTTGGCGAAACTCAAAACGGTGCTTGGCGTGCTCCGCTTTTGCTGTCTCAATTCGCTGCAGGCGTAACCGGCTTTTAGCTTCCCGGTAATCCACCACGAGCGGAATATGGCTGGGGCAGACGTAGCTGCAGGCACCGCACTCAATGCAATCAAATAGGTGGTAGCGCTCAAGCTTGGCATCATCCTGAGCGCGGGCGTACCAGTGCAGCTGTTGCGGCAGCAGTGCTACCGGGCAAACGCTTTCGCACTCACCGCAGCGAATGCAGGGCGATTCTGCTGGGGGCGGCGGTAACTCTTCAAGCGTTGCCGCGATTAAACAGTTGGTAAGCTTGGTGACCGGCGTATCGAGCGTTAGCAGTGGCGTGCCCATCATGGGGCCACCTTGAATCACTTGGTGTAACTCTGGGGTATTTAACCCTGCCTGCTCCAGCAGCTCTCTAACCGATGTGCCCAGACGCACCCAGCGATTGCCGGGCTGGGTGATGGCCTCTCCAGTCAGCGTGACCACCCTGGAAACCAGCGGCTGACCATCGCGCACTGCGTGTAGTATCGCCAGTAGCGTGCCTGGGTTGTGGCACAGCACGCCAACATCAGCAGGCAGCCCGCCACTGGGTACGTTGAGGTCTAGCAGTTTTTTAATCAGTTGTCGTTCGCCGCCGCTGGGGTAGCGGGTGGCGATCACGGCCAGCTCGACGGGGACTGGCTGACTATTGGTTAGGGCTTGCTTCAGCGCGTCAATGGCCTCGGGTTTGTTATCCTCGATGCCAATAACGATATGCTGCGCGCCACACAGTTTGGCGATTATCTGTGCGCCTTCAAGCACCTCGTTAGCGTAGTGGCGCAGGGTAAGATCATCGGCGGTGATATAGGGCTCGCACTCGGCGGCGTTAATCACCAGGGTGTGAATCGTATGTTGTTCGACCACCCGCGCTTTAATATGGGTGGGAAACCCGGCGCCACCTAAGCCGACGATGCCGCTCTCGTTTAAACGCTCAAGCAGCGCGTGGGGTTCGACATTTTGCCACACCAATGGTGGCAGTCTAAGCCACTCATCTTGCCCGTCACCCTCAATGCTGATTTGGGTAGTGCTAACCTCGCTCACCGTACCGCTAATGCTGGCGTGCAGGGCACTAGAGACCATACCTTCACGTTTGGCAATCACGCTGCCCACTTTTACCGCATTTCCTTGCGCCACACAGGGCTTCGCTGGCTGACCGCTGTGCTGCTGAAGGGGGAGAGTGACCCGGCGGGGCAGTGGCGCTTCAATCAGCGCGGATTGGTTTGAACGCTGTTTGCGTTCGGGGGGGTAAATCCCTCCCGGGAAGTCAAAGGCGTTCGACATCAAGACACCCCTGAAGCGGGTTGGCGGTCGCTGGCAATCATGTTTGATGAGTGCGCCACTACCGGCTGCCACTGGGTGAGCGGGGCTGAGCGTGGCAGCATATCGATACAGTCCACGGGGCAGGGGTCAAGGCAGAGATCGCAGCCGGTGCACTCGTCTTCAATCACGGTATGCATTAATTTAGCCGCGCCGATAATCGCATCGACCGGGCAGGCCTGGATGCACTTGGTGCAGCCAATGCACTCCGCTTCGCGAATAAATGCCACCTTGGCTTCGCTTTGCGCTTCGCCATCCAGGGGCTCGGGGTCGCGCCCGAGAAGATCGGCAAGGGCGTGAATCGTCGCTTCGCCACCCGGAGGGCATTTATTCAGCGCATCACCCTGGTTAATGGCTTCAGCGTAAGGGCGGCAGCCTGGGTAGCCGCACTGGCCGCACTGGGTTTGCGGCAGTAGCGCATCAATTTGCTCAACTAGCGGGTTATCTTCGCGCTTAAAGCGCTCGCTCACCAAGCCCAGCAGGGCGCCAAAACCGATACCCAAGCCGGTTAATACCGCGACGGCGCTGAGGATTCCAATGATATCAATGGTGCTATTCATTGCGCGCTGCCTTCATCCCTGCACCAACCCTGAAAACCCTAAAAATGCTAACGACATAAGGCTGGCGGTGACCATAGCAATCGCGGCGCCTTGGAAGGGTTTGGGAATATCCGCCCCCGCTAAACGTTCGCGCATCGCGGCAAACAGCACCAAAATAAGCGAGAAGCCCAGTGCTGCGCCCAATCCATAAAGGGTGGTGTGGAAAAAGCTTAATTCACGGTTTAACGACAGCAGGGCTACACCCAATACCGCGCAGTTGGTGGTGATCAGCGGCAGGAAAATGCCCAGCACCTGGTGCAGCAGCGGACTCAGTTGGCGCACCATGATTTCGGTAAACTGCACCACGGCGGCGATCACCACGATAAAACTAATGGTACGCAGGTAGGTTACATCCAGCGGCACAAGCAGGCCGTGATAAACCACGAAGCTAGCGGCCGATGCCAGGGTCAGCACAAAGGTAGTGGCCAGGGACATGCCCATGGCCGACTCCAGTTTATTGGAGACGCCCATAAACGGGCATAGGCCCAAGAACTGAACCAGTACGAAATTGTTGACCAGGGCAGTGCTGATCAAAATGATAAATAACTCACTCATGGCAGCGTATTGTGCGAAGAAAAGGCGGCGCTGGCTAGTGGGAGGCAAGGAAGTTTGATGTGTGAAAAACCTATGCAGGAGGAAGTTTGAATAAAATTGCCGCTGTAATAAAAATGCAAAGGGCAGAGCGCTTTTGAGTCTCTGCCCTTTAACCTGCTTACCGCTTATGTGACGGGTTAGGTTACCCGCTGACCCGGCTCGGCACCTGCATCGGGAGAGAGCAGGTAGATGCCATCTTCGTTAGCAGAGGCCAGCACCATGCCTTCCGATACGCCGAAGCGCATTTTGCGCGGAGCCAGGTTGGCGACCATGACCGTTAAGCGGCCTTCCAGGGCTTCCGGGGCGTAGGCGGAGCGAATGCCGGAGAAGACGTTGCGGGTTTCGCCACCCAGGTCGAGGGTCAATTGCAGCAGTTTGTCGGCGCCTTCTACGTATTCGGCTTTGGCAATACGCGCAATGCGCAGGTCGACTTTAGCAAAGGCGGCAAAGTCGATTTCCTCGGCGATAGGCTCTTCCACCAGCGGGCCTTTGGGTGCTTCTTTCAATTTTTGCTCTTCCACGAGATCTTCCTTCGACGCTTCAATCATGGCATCGATTTTGTCACGTTCAACGCGGGTCATCAGCGGCTTGAATTTGTTGATTGTGTGCTCGGTGAGCACACTCTGTCGAGTGTGCCAGTCCAGCGACTCAACGTTAAGAAAAACACGGGCCTCTTCAGCCATGGCGGGTACCACAGGAGCCAAATAAACCATCAACTGGCGGAACAGATTAATGCCTACCGAGCATATCTCAAGCACCTCTGTGTCACGGCCATCCTGCTTGGCCAGCGCCCAGGGTTCTTTATCAGCAATGTAGGTGTTGGCTTCATCCGCCAGTTCCATAATTTTGCGCATTGCCCGGCTAAATTCCCGGGCTTCAAAGTCTTCGGCAATATCATCACCGGCGGCAATAAAGCGGGCGACCATCTGTGGCTCAGCGCAGTGGCTTGAGAGGCTGCCACTGCCGAGCTTTTTAACAAAACCGGCGCAGCGGCTGGCAATGTTGACCACCTTGCCGACTAAATCTGAATTTACCCGCGCGGCAAAATCGTCCAAATTCAGATCCAGGTCATCAACTTTGGAAGTAAGCTTGGCGGCAAAGTAGTAGCGCAAGTATTCCGGGTTGAGATGATCGGCGTAGGTGGCGGCTTTAATAAAGGTGCCGCGGGATTTCGACATCTTGGCGCCGTCTACCGTCAGGAAACCGTGGCAGTTGACGGCGGTGGGGGTGCGCAGATCCGCGCCATGCAGCATGGCGGGCCAGAAGAGCGCGTGGAAGTAGACGATATCTTTGCCGATAAAGTGATATACCTCGGCATCAGAGCCTTTGTTCCAGTAGCTGTCGAAGTCGATACCTTCGCGGTCACACAAGTTCTTGAAGCTGGCCAAATAGCCAATTGGCGCATCCAGCCAGACATAAAAGTATTTGCCCGGGGCATCGGGAATTTCGAAGCCGAAGTAGGGCGCATCCCGGGAAATATCCCACTCGTTAAAGCCAGACTCAAACCACTCCATCAGCTTATTGCGGATTTGCGGCTGCACATGGCCGTCGTCAATCCAGCCCTGCAGGAAGTCGGCAAAGTCAGGCAGTTTAAAGAAGTAGTGGGTCGATGTACGTACTTCGGGCGTTGCGCCTGAAATGGCTGAAACGGGGTTGATCAAGTCGGCGGGAGTATAGGTAGCGCCGCACTTTTCGCAGTTATCGCCATACTGGTCTTCAGCGCCACATCTAGGGCAGGTGCCTTTAATAAAACGGTCAGCCAGAAACAGGCCTTTCTGGGGGTCAAACATCTGCTCGATATCACGGGTGGCAATATGGCCTTTATCCCGTAAGCGCTTATAAATCATTTCGCTGAAGTGGCGGTTTTCAGCGGAGTGGGTCGAGTGGTAATTGTCGAACCCAACGCCAAAGCGGGCAAAGTCTGTTTGGTGATCGTTGGAAACCCGCTCAATCAGGGCTTCAGAGGTAATACCTTCCTGCTCGGCACGCAGCATAATGGCGGTGCCATGGGCGTCATCGGCACATACGTAGTAGCACTGCTGGCCACGGCTTTTCTGGAAACGTACCCAGATATCAGTCTGGATATACTCAAGTAAGTGACCGAGGTGAATGGCTCCGTTGGCGTAAGGGAGCGCGCTAGTCACCAAAATGTTGCGCGTGGCGGTAGTAGACATGGTGAAGGTTAATTCCGAGTGAATAAGGGTGCCGGTCAGGCGATAGTAAAAAAGACGGCGAAGCCGCTAAACGCTTCGCCGATACCGTTACGTCCTAGCAACGATTAATAAAGCGCTTGCTCTTCTTGAACGACTTCACGCAGCAGTTCTAAAAAGAGCTTATCAGCCTCAGAGTGTTCAGCCGGGTCTTCCGGTATATGCACGCTGGTGGTATCGGAAATTTCGTTGGCAATCCGCGCCATCACCGCAGGGCTATTGCCTTCGGTCAGCTGTTCTCTGGCAATCGCCAGTGATTGCTCAAGGATCTTTGGATCTTGCAGCAGCTTACGAATAAAGCCACGCAGCTCGTTGATGATACGTGTTTTCTGAATTTCTGAACCGGACATGGGGGTCTCCTTAGGATCGCAATTGACGACAGCGCCATGCGAAACCAATCAATGCGTCGACCATAGCATTTTTTCCGCCAACGGGCATGAATTGCCCGTTATTAAAATGGCAGCTTAAAACGCTGATTTAGAGCGTCAGTCGCCCTGCCTTGTGTTTAACAGGGTTCGCGTACTGGGCAAGCCAGTAGGGGCGCAGAGGCTCCGGCACTTCGGCAAGCCGGGCATTAAAGCGTTCACGGTCTTGTCGAGTGATGGCTTTGCGTGCCACCAGCTCCGGTGCTTCGCCCAGCGCCTCTAAAGCCAAATAATGACTGGGGAACAGTCGATAGCCACCAATCACCTGGCGGTCAATCTCAGCAGCGACTTCGTCGGGCGTGGCCATATCAGAACCTACCGGTGTGCCAAAGTGCAGCCGTACACGCCCTTTGGAGCCGGTAATGCCGGCTACAATGGAGCGAATATCTTCAAACTCACTTTTAGCGTAGCTACCCAGTGTGTCGATATCGTGCAGCTCCTGGGCTTTTTGGACATCGCAGGGGTCGTATTCATAGCTAATCGATACCGGTACCAGCTTTAACTCAGCAATTGCCTCGCCAAATACCATGTCTCGTTCTGCGGCTCGCCTGGCCATGATCAACATTTTGATAATGGCGGGCTCAGTGTGATCGATGCCGTTCTTGGCCCGCCCTTCCCGCTGTGCCATCCAGATTGAGTGCTGGTCTTCGGTAATGGTATGGCGAATATAAGCGGAAAGTTGCTGGTATGCTGCCAGCATAGCCCGCTTACCTCGGGCGCTGCGTGGCACGATAAAGCTTTTATTAAGCCGCATTAGATCTGTGACATAGGGCTTTTTAAGCAGATTGTCACCGATCGCGATACGCACGGTATCGCGGTTTGCTTGATACAGCGCATAGTTGACGAACGCGGGATCCAGCGAGATATCGCGGTGGTTACCTATGAACAGGTAAGCGCCGTTGGCGTCGAGTTTGTCGAGGCCGGTAACTTCAAAGGCATCCGTGGTGGTGCGAATCATGCGCTCCATGTAATGGGCAATACGCATTTGAAACTCATAAACCGTCGTTACGTCTTTGACTTCACGACGTACGGCACGGCTGGCAAAAACACGCGCCAGGGATGGTGCCCAGCGCGCCATGCGAGGCAGCCGAAAGCGGGTCAGTGCATCCAGCAGCTCGTTGTCCCGTGAGAGTCTGGCCAGCACATCGGCCACTTCATGATCCATAAAGGGCCGAATATCGGCCCACGGGTCTGTCTCGGTAGAGGCGTTGGTAGCGTTGTTGTGATGAGTCATGCGAACCGTTGGATGATAAATAGTAAATATCGATTAATAACATCGAGGCGAAAAGACGACTTCGGATAACAGTCTTGAATGACTATAGAGCCCTTACTGCGCCGCGGGTTCCCGCTGTGTCTCGCCGCCAAGCCACTCTATCAAGCGTGGAATATCGGTAGATAGCGCCTGCGCCATTAGAATAAAGTCTGTTTCCAGACGGGCAAGCGCGTCGTCTCCGTCGTCAGCGTGATCGGCTTCTTCAATCAAGGCATCGCCAAAGCGCAACGATTTCAGCGCCAAATCATCGTGTAACACACAACTTAGCCGTCCTTCCAGGCTAATCGCGAGTTTACTGGCTTGGCGGCCGGTCTCAAGCAGTTGCTGAATTTCATCGCTGTCTAAATCGACCTGACGAGCGCGCAGTACACCGTCATCACCTTTAGCTTTGAGTTCAACCTGGTCACCAAGCTGAAGATCGGCCGGGCGACTGGCCGCGTCACCTAGCCAAGTGGTCATGGCGCGAATAGGCAGCGTCTGTGAACTCAGTGGGGTGACTTTTAGGCTGCCCAGGGTTTCGCGAAGCAAATCCAGAATATCTTCGGCGCGGGTGCGTGAACTGGCATTGATGCCTATCATCTGGCCGCGAATGTCCCACCAAAGATCAATTTTCTGACTACGCACAAAAGCGCGGGGCAATAAATTCTCGGTTACCTGCTCTTTTAACGCGGTCTTCTCTTTGCGGGTCACTTTGCGGCCTTCGCTGGCCTCAATATCCGCCACCTGCTCATCGACTTCCTCTTTTACAACAGAGGCGGGCAGTAGGCGCTCTTGACGCAGCGCTGAAAGCAGCCGATGTGATTGAATTTCGTGAACAAGCTGCCCTGCGCCCAAACGTCCAGCAGGTGCAGTCCAGCCCAGGCGGCGTGCGTCGGCGTTGCCGAGTGGTTTGGCGGCATGCTCTTGTAAAGCGCTAGCGAGCTCATCGCTGGATAATTCGGGCGCGTCGTGCAGGCGGTATAAATGCAAGTGCTTAAACCACATGGAGCCAATCCTGTTTAAAAGGTGGCACATTATGGCGAAAGCGGGGCATTCCTACCAGCGGCTGTCACCAATCGTCTCTGTTGCACGTGTTTCAAACTTGTGTTTGATTGAATCGTTGCCAATCACTATAGAGGAGTCGATATGAGTGCATCGCTGTCGCGAGTTCATTTACGCGTTAGAGGCTATCATCTGGATGGCTATGGGCATGTCAATAACGCTCGCTATCTTGAGTTTATGGAAGAAGGGCGCTGGGACTTCTTTGATCAACACCCAGAGATGATCAAAGAGCTCCATCAGGCCGGGCGGGCATTCGTCGTCGTCAATTTGAACATTGATTATCTGGCCGCTGCCCGCCAAGGGGATGATTTGGAAGTGATGACCGGGATCATCGACGTTGGTGAGCGCAGCGGGCTTTGCCACCATCGTATTGTGCGTAAGGATGGCGCCGTCATCGCCTGTGCGGATTTAACCTTCGTGCTGCTCGATATGCGCGCCAACAAGGCCGCTGCAATCGAGGGAGAGGTGCGTGAAGCGTTGGCTGCATTAACCTTGGGGAAAGAGGCATTTAGCGTCTAAACGGCTTTGGTGAGCTCCCTGGCTGCCCTTGCTGCTTTTGCGGTGGTATGATGTCGCAGTATTTGCGCGCCGCTCTATGGTAATTTTAGAGCGGTGTTTACCAGCGCTTTCAACTCTCGCAGTGCCAATGCAGTGCAAAGGATCTGACTTTCATGGGTGACATCGCCAGAGAAATCTTGCCCGTCAATATTGAAGACGAGCTTAAACAGTCGTATCTCGACTATGCGATGAGCGTCATTATCGGCCGCGCGCTTCCAGATGTGCGGGATGGCCTTAAACCGGTTCACCGGCGTGTGCTGTTTGCCATGCATGAACTGGGTAATGATTGGAATAAACCGTACAAGAAGTCGGCGCGTGTCGTCGGCGATGTCATCGGTAAATACCATCCGCACGGTGATAGCGCGGTATACGACACTATCGTACGTATGGCGCAGCACTTCTCGATGCGCCATGTCCTGGTCGACGGTCAGGGCAACTTCGGTTCTATTGATGGGGATAACGCGGCCGCCATGCGTTATACCGAGGTGCGTATGTCGCGCCTTGCCCACGAACTGCTTGCTGACCTTGAAAAAGATACCGTCGATTGGGTGGATAACTACGACGGTACCGAGCGTATCCCCGCCGTATTACCCACCAAGGTACCCAACCTGCTCATTAACGGCTCGTCGGGTATCGCGGTAGGTATGGCAACCAATATTCCACCGCACAACATGCGTGAAGTGATTGACGGCTGTTTGGCCCTCATCGACGACTACACGCTGTCGGTAGATGACTTGATGGAGTATATCCCCGGGCCTGACTTCCCCACCGGTGCCATTATCAATGGCCGCGCGGGCATTTTGTCGGCGTATCGTACAGGCCGTGGACGTATTTATGTGCGCGCTTGCCACACCATTGAGCACCACGACAAAACCGGTCGCGATCACATCATCATCACCGAACTGCCTTATCAGGTGAATAAGGCGCGGTTGATCGAGAAGATCGCCGAGCTGGTGAAAGAGAAGAAGATTGAAGGCATCGCCGAACTGCGCGATGAGTCGGATAAAGATGGTCTGCGCGTGGTGATTGAAATCAAGCGCGGTGAGTCCGGCGAAGTAGTGGTCAATAACCTGTTTGCTCAAACGCAGCTGCAAAACGTGTTCGGGATTAACATGGTGGCGCTGGAAAATGGCCAGCCACGCACGCTCAATCTTAAAGAGATGCTGGAAGCCTTTATTCGTCACCGGCGCGAAGTGGTTACCCGGCGCACGCTGTATGAGCTGAAAAAAGCCCGTGAGCGTGGGCATCTGTTGGAAGGCTTGGCCGTCGCTATCTCTAATATCGATGAAGTGATTGAGCTGATCAAAGCCTCACCCAACGCGGCTGAAGCGCGTGAAAAGCTGCTCGCCAAGACTTGGCAGCCCGGTCAGGTGACCGCCATGTTAGAGCGGGCCGGGGCTACTTCTTGCAAGCCAGAAGAGCTGGAAGAGGGTTTTGGTTTAAATACCGCGGCCACCTCTTATCGGCTTTCTCCTGCCCAGGCGCAGGCGATTCTTGAGCTACGCCTGCATCGCTTGACGGGACTTGAGACCGAGAAGCTGCTTGATGAATACCTCAGCATTCTTGAGAAAATTGCCGAGCTAACCGAGATTCTGGCCTCTGCTGACCGCTTGATGGAAGTGATTCGCGAAGAGCTGCGGGCGGTGCGTGATCAGTTTGGCGATGACCGTCGTACTGAAATTCAGGCTAGTCACCTCGATTTGTCGATGGAGGACTTGATCGCCGAAGAGGACATGGTGGTAACCGTGTCGCGTTCAGGCTATGCCAAGACGCAGCCGCTGTCGGATTATCAGGCCCAGCGCCGTGGTGGCCGAGGTAAGTCCGCTACAGCCATGAAAGACGAAGATGTGATAGAGCATCTGCTGGTGGCTTCTACTCATGACACCGTACTGCTGTTCTCAAATCGCGGCAAAGTGTACTGGCTGAAAGTGTACGAAATGCCCAACGCCAGCCGCGGCTCGCGGGGTAAACCGCTGGTGAATATGCTGCCGCTTGAAGAGGGTGAAGCGGTCAACGCCATCTTGCCGGTGCGCGACTACAACCCTGATAACTACATTTTCTTTGCTACAGCCAAAGGCACCGTTAAGCGGACTAGCCTTGAGCAGTTCTCGCGCCCACGCAGCGTTGGCCTGATTGCCATTGACCTGGAAGAGGGTGACCGCTTGGTTGGTGCGGCGATTACCACGGGTAATGACCATGCCATGCTGCTGTCGTCTAACGGCAAGGCGATTCGCTTTGAAGAGGGCAAAGCCCGCGCCATGGGGCGTACTGCCCGCGGGGTGCGTGGTATGCGCCTAGCCGGCGACGCGGAAGTCATTAGCCTGATTATTCCTAAAAGCCAGCAGATCGACGCCGAGGCGGATGCCGAAGGGGAAACGCAAGACGGTGCCCAAGAGAGCACTGTAGCCGAGACCGCCGTTGGTCAGATCTACATTATGACCGCCAGTGAGAATGGTTACGGCAAGCGCACGCGCCTGGAAGAATTCCCGCTGCGTGGTCGTGGTGGCCAGGGTGTCATCGCCATGCAAACCAGCGAGCGTAACGGTTCGCTCGTGGCGGCGATGCAGGTCTATGACAGCGATGAAATGATGCTGATCACCGACCGCGGCACGCTAGTGCGTACCCGTGTGGAAGAGGTCTCGACCACATCACGGAATACCCAGGGCGTGATGCTGATTCGTCTTGGCAAAGAGGAGAAGCTGGTCAAGACGGTGCGCGTTGATGAACCGGAAGAGAGCGACGAGCTAAGCGCTCTTGAAGACGCCCAGGCGAATGAAACATCCGATGATGCACAGGAAACGGGGACTGATGACACGTCACTATAATTTCTGCGCAGGGCCAGCGGCCCTGCCAGTGGCCGTGCTGGAGCGCGCCCGGGAAGAGTTGCTGGACTACCAGGGGCGCGGCCTTTCAGTAATGGAAATGAGCCACCGCAGCGATGAATTTATTGCCATTGCCGAGCGCGCCGAAGCCGACTTTCGTCATCTGCTAAGCGTGCCGGATAACTACCGCGTTCTGTTTCTACAGGGCGGGGCCAGCATGCAGTTTGCCATGCTGCCGATGAACCTGCTGGGGCAGGGTGGTAGCGGAAACTTTATTCAGACCGGCATCTGGGGCAAGAAGGCGCTCAATGAGGCCAAACACCTTGGTTTTGATTGCCATGTAGTTGCCAGCAGTGAGTCCAACGGCCATACGGCGGTGCCCGCACAAGACGAACTGCGGGTGAGCGTAGATGCTGCCTATTTGCACTACACCTCTAACGAGACAATTGGTGGCTTGGAATTTGATTATACGCCGCATATTCAGCGTGCCGATGGTGCTCACGTGCCGCTGGTCTGCGATATGTCGTCGAACATTCTGTCTGGGCCCATCGACGTTAGCGAATTTGGCGTTATCTACGCTGGGGCACAGAAAAATATTGGCCCCGCCGGGTTAACGCTGGTGGTGGTGCGTGACGACCTGCTAGGTAAAGCTCGGGCCAATATACCTTCGCTATTTGATTATCAAATGCTGGCGGACGCTGGTTCGATGGTCAATACGCCCCCCACTTACGCTTGGTATTTAGCCGGGCTGGTGTTTCAGTGGCTTAAGGACGATATTGGCGGATTGGCGGCGATGGACGCTATCAATCAACGTAAGGCCGATAAACTTTACGCAGCGATTGATGCCAGCGAGCTTTATAGCAATCCAATTGCTAAAGCCAACCGTTCGCGCATGAACGTGCCCTTTGTACTGGCCGATTCGGCACTGGATAAAGCGTTTTTACAGCAGGCCGATGCGGCGGGGCTGCTTAATTTGAAAGGTCACCGCAGCGTGGGCGGTATGCGTGCCAGCCTTTACAACGCGGTGCCTGAGTCTGCGGTAGATGCCTTAATTGCATTTATGGCCGATTTTGAAAAAACAAGGGGCTAATCACCATGTCCGACACGTCGATCAATCTGGATGAGTTGCGCCAGCGTATCGATCAGCTCGATAGCGATATTCTGAACCTGATCAGTGAGCGCGCCAGCTGTGCCCAGCAGGTGGCCCATGTCAAGCTAGCTGAAGATAAAGATGCGGTGTTTTATCGCCCTGAGCGAGAGGCTCAGGTGCTTCGGCGCATTATGGCGTTGAATAAGGGGCCGCTCGATTCAGAAGAAATGGCGCGGCTGTTTCGCGAAATCATGTCGGCGTGTTTGGCGCTTGAGCAGCCGGTAAAAGTTGCTTACTTAGGCCCTGAAGGTACCTTTACGCAACAGGCGGCGCTCAAGCACTTTGGTGAAAGCGCTGTTAGCCTGCCCATGGCAGCCATCGACGAGGTATTTCGTGAAGTAGAGGCGGGGGCCGTACACTACGGCGTCGTGCCGGTGGAAAACTCCACCGAAGGGGTGGTTAATCACACCCTGGACACTTTTATGGACTCCTCGATCAAAATTTGTGGCGAGGTAGTGCTACGTATTCATCACCATTTATTGGTCAGTGAAACGACGCGCCGCGATAAGGTCTCGCGTATTTACTCGCACCCGCAGTCGTTTGCCCAGTGCCGTAAATGGCTGGATGCTCACTATCCCCATGCGGAGCGCGTGCCGGTTTCCTCTAATGCGGAAGCGGCCAAGTTAGTCAAAACCGAGTGGCATAGTGCGGCGATTGCAGGTGATATGGCGGCCAAGCTTTATGGGCTTGAGCACATTGCCGAAAAAATTGAAGACAGCCCGGATAACTCCACGCGGTTTTTGATTATTGGCAACCAGGATGTGCCCATGGCAGGAGAGGATAAAACCTCTATTGTGGTTGCCATGCGCAACCAGCCGGGAACGCTGCATGCGCTGCTGGAGCCTTTTCATCGCCACCAAATTGATTTAACGCGCCTTGAAACGCGTCCTTCGCGTACCGGTGTGTGGAACTACGTCTTTTTTATCGACTTTAAAGGCCATCGTGATGAGCCCGAGGTCGCGGCAGTGCTTGAAGAGGTGCAGCTACGAGCGGCAGATCTACGCGTGCTGGGCTCTTACCCCATAGGCGTGCTGTGACGTTAATGGCCGAAGACGGTGTAAAAACATCAGGCTGTCATGAGTCGCGTCTATTGATTGTTGGTCTGGGATTGATTGGTGGTTCGCTAGCGGCAGCGCTGCGCGCGGTAGGGTTTCAGGGTCAAATTGTTGCCTGTGACCCTGACGAAGCTGAGATTGCACGCGGTATTGAGATGGGGCTGATCGACTCAGGCAGTACCCACCTTGATGAGCAAGTCAATGACGCCACCATGGTAGTGCTGGCAGTGCCGGTGCTCGCCATGGAGAGCGTGATGGCAAGCTTGGCCGAAGCGCTACCTAACGCGTCGGCTGACGTTGTGATTACCGATGTTGGTAGTACCAAGGCGACTATCCGCGCCTGCGCTCAGCGTGTATTTGGCCAGGTACCCACTAATATGGTGCTGGGGCACCCTATTGCCGGTTCAGAAAAAAGCGGTGTGGCAGCGGCGAATCCGCGTTTGTATGTAGACCACAAGGTTATTTTGACACCTGAGCTGAACGTCGACCGTGAGGCTTTGCAGCGCGTGCGCTGCTTATGGGAAGCCTGTGGTGCCGATGTGCTGGAAATGGACGTAGAGCGCCATGACCAAGTGTTGGCGCGTACCAGCCATTTGCCGCACTTGCTGGCATTTTCGCTGGTGGATACGCTGGCCCGTCAGGATGAGCGGCTAGATATTTTTCGTTACGCAGCGGGCGGCTTTCGCGACTTTACCCGTATCGCGGGAAGCGACCCGGTGATGTGGCGAGATATTTTTATTGCCAACAAGCAGGCGGTTTTAGCATCGCTGGATGATTTTGAAGCGGGGCTTTCTCGATTGCGTCATGCGGTAGAAGCCGGTGACAGCGATGCGCTGATTGCCACCTTTGATCGGGCTAGCCACGCCCGGCACTATTTCGACTCTTTATTGAACAAAACCAGTTATCAGGCGGAATATCATATGCAACCACAAGGTAAGGTCACCTACCGTGTGCAGCCGGGCGGTCAAGCCCAGGGGCGTTTGCGCGTACCTGGCGATAAATCCATGTCGCACCGCTCTATTATGTTGGGCGCGTTGGCTGAGGGTGTCACTGAAGTAAAAGGCTTTCTGGAAGGTGAGGATAGCCTGGCGACCCTGCAGGCGTTTCGGGAAATGGGTGTGGCGATCGAAGGGCCGCACCAGGGCCGCGTGACGATTCACGGTGTGGGTATGCATGGCTTAAAAGCCCCCGCAGGCCCGCTCTATGTAGGTAACTCGGGCACCGCCATGCGGCTTTTTTCAGGACTGCTGGCAGGCCAAGCGTTTGATAGCGAGCTGACCGGCGATGAGTCACTAACCAAACGGCCTATGGGGCGCGTGGCTGACCCGCTGCGCTTGATGGGCGCAACCATTGATACCGCTGAGGGCGGGCGTCCGCCGTTGAAGATTCATGGTGGCGCCAAGCTTAAAGGCATCGATTACGATATGCCCATGGCCAGTGCCCAGGTAAAATCTTGCCTGTTGCTGGCGGGGCTGTACGCCGAAGGCGAAACTCGGGTACGCGAACCTGCACCGACCCGCGATCACACCGAGCGTATGCTCAATGGTTTTGGCTATGCGGTTTCCCGTGAAGGCGATACCTGCTGGCTCAAAGGGGGCGGTAAGCTCACCGCAGGCCCCATTGATGTGCCTTCGGATATTTCATCTGCAACCTTCTTCTTAGTGGCAGCTGCCATTACCCCAGGCTCAGATATCACCCTTGAACACGTCGGCATTAATCCCACCCGGATTGGCGTAATCAATATTCTTACCCTGATGGGGGCGAATTTGGCGTTAGAGAATGAGCGCGAAGTGGGGGGGGAGCCGGTGGCCGATATTCGTATTCGCTATGCGCCGCTGAAAGGCATTGATATTCCCGAAGAGCAAGTGCCGTTAGCCATTGATGAATTCCCCGCGCTGTTTATTGCCGCCGCCAACGCCGATGGCGTGACTCGTCTAAGGGGCGCCGAAGAGCTGCGTGTCAAAGAGTCTGATCGCATTCAGGCCATGGCCGATGGCTTGGCTGTGTTAGGTGTGCAGCACACCGTTGTAGACGACGGCATCGATATTGTCGGCAATGGCGATGCGCAAAAAGCGAGCTACGGCGGTGGGCGTGTCGATAGTCTGGGCGATCACCGTATTGCCATGGCGTTTGCGATTTCATCACTACGTGCAAGTGCAGAAATTGTGATTGAAGACTGCGCCAATGTGGCGACCTCATTCCCTGACTTTGTCGAATTAGCCACGCGTATTGGCATGGGCGTTAGCGTGGAGGGCGCGCATGAATGATCGTGTTGCTGCTGCTCCCGTTGTCACCATTGATGGGCCTGGCGGCGCAGGTAAAGGTACGATCAGTGGCTTGGTGGCAGAGCGCCTAGGCTGGCATCTTCTCGATAGTGGCGCACTTTATCGACTGACGGCTCAAGCAGCAGTTAAGCACAACGTAGCCGTTGACGACGAGTTGGGCCTGGCACGCTTGGCAGAGCAGTTAGATGTGGCGTTTCCTGTTGAAGAGGGACAGCCACGTACACTGCTTGAGGGTGAAGATGTTGGCCAGGTCATTCGCACCGAACAGGCCGGCGAGCGAGCTTCTCAAGTGGCGGCACTGCCCGCGGTGCGCCAAGCCCTGCTACAGCGCCAGCGCGATTTTTGCCAAGCGCCGGGCTTGGTGGCGGATGGTCGTGACATGGGTACCGTGGTGTTTCCTGACGCGGCGCTGAAGATTTTTTTAACCGCCAGCGCCGATGAACGGGCGCGTCGACGCTATCTGCAGTTGCAGGAAGCCGGGGTGGATGCTAGTCTTTCGAGTCTTTTAAAGGAGATTCAGGCACGCGATGCACGCGACACGCAGCGCAGTGTGGCTCCTCTCAAGCCGGCAGATGATGCCATTACGCTTGATACCACGCGCCTGAGCATACCGGAAGTGGTTGATCGACTGACCGAACTGCTCGCCCAAAAAGGGCTGGTAAGCGGCGTCTGATTCTCCCTTGCGGCGCTTTTGGATAGGTGTCACGACGTGGCAGGGCACTAAACTCACATCGGTGAGCCCGGTCAGGTCTAACCAGCGTTAACACCCCCAAAGGCTGAGTGACATTAGGCCCGCACTTGCTGGTGGTGCGGAGAAGGCATTTATGCCTCAACAACGTAATTACGTAGGAACACCATGAGCGAAAGCTTTGCTGAGCTGTTTGAACAGTCTCTTAACGACATCAACATGGAGCCAGGCGCTATTGTCGCGGCTCAGGTTGTCGACATTGACGGTGACTGGGTTACTGTCAACGCTGGTCTGAAATCTGAAGGTCAGATCCCTGCGTCACAATTCCGCGATGAGCACGGTAATCTGAACATCGCTATCGGTGACGACGTGCACGTTGCACTTGAAGCCGTAGAAGATGGTTTCGGTGAAACGCGTCTGTCTCGTGAAAAAGCCAAGCGTGCAGAAGCTTGGAAGATTCTTGAAGCAGCCTTCGAGAAAGACGAAATCATTAAGGGCGTTATTAACGGTAAGGTTAAAGGCGGCTTCACTGTTGAAGTTGACTCTATCCGTGCCTTCTTGCCGGGCTCGTTGGTTGACGTTCGTCCAGTTCGCGACACAGCGCACCTGGAAAACAAAGAGCTGGACTTTAAAGTCATCAAGCTCGATCCGAAGCGCAACAACGTTGTGGTATCACGTCGTGCGGTTCTGGAAGCAGAGAACAGTGCCGAGCGCGAAGCGCTGCTGGCAACTCTGCAAGAAGGTCAGCAGATCAAGGGTATCGTTAAGAACCTGACAGACTACGGCGCTTTCGTAGACCTGGGTGGTGTTGACGGCCTGCTGCACATTACAGACATGGCGTGGAAGCGTATTAAGCATCCGTCCGAAATCGTTGCCGTTGGCGATGAGATCAACGTCAAAGTTCTGAAGTTTGACCGTGAGCGTAATCGCGTTTCACTGGGTCTGAAGCAGTTGGGCGAAGATCCGTGGGTCAACATTAAAGAGCGTTATCCGGAAGGCATGAAAGTACACGCGGTCGTCACTAACCTGACTGACTACGGCTGCTTTGCCGAGCTGGAAGAGGGTGTTGAAGGTCTGGTTCACGTTTCTGAAATGGACTGGACTAACAAAAACATCCATCCGTCTAAAGTCGTTCAAGTGGGCGATGATGTTGACGTTATGGTGTTGGATATCGACGAAGAGCGTCGTCGTATTTCTCTGGGTATCAAGCAGTGCACTGCTAACCCGTGGGAAACCTTCAACACTGACTACAACAAGGGTGACCGTGTTTCCGGTACCATCAAGTCAATTACTGACTTCGGTATCTTTATCGGCCTAGAAGGCGGTATTGACGGTCTGGTTCACTTGTCTGATATTTCTTGGACTGATACTGGCGAAGAAGCCGTACGCAGCTTTAAGAAAGGCGATGAAGCTGAAGCCGTTATCCTGTCTATTGATCCAGAGCGTGAGCGCATCTCGCTGGGTATCAAGCAGATGGATTCTGATCCCGTTGCTGAGTACCTGTCAGTCAACGACAAGGGCAGCATCGTAACGGGTCGCGTCATTGAAGTTGATGCTAAAGAAGCGCAAGTTGAATTGGCGACTGACGTTATTGCTGTGCTGAAAGCCTCTGAAATCAGTGCTGACCGCGTAGAAGACGCGCGCAATGTGCTGAATGAAGGCGACAGCGTAGAAGCCCGTATCGTAAGTGTTGATCGTAAGAGTCGTCAGATCAATCTGTCGGTAAAAGCGAAAGACCAAGACGATACGCGTCAGAACCTGAAGAAGATGCGTGAGCAAGAGCCGGAAACTGCAGGTGGCCCGACCACCATCGGTGATTTGATCAAGCAGCAGATGGGCCAAGACTAATTATCGATTAGTTATTGGTTTGTAAAAGCGCCGCCCTTATGGGCGGCGCTTTTGTTTGTAGTGGTTGAGTGCTTGTAATAGCTCTACGGTAGGTGTGTATAGTCGCCATGTTCTATTAGGGTTAAACTCTTTAAGCAGCAATTGAGTTTTAAAAAAACGATTAGTAATTGAGTGAAAATCAACTAGACTGTTGTCAGTTACTCTTTTTACAGGAATAATGTCCCTGCATTCTGAACTAGTGGGTGTCAAGGTTGTCAATCTGCACCTCAGTTAGATCCCATTCAGCTGAGCCCCATTCAGTTGGATAAGCTATTAAAGGAACCTCGATGTCATTACTTAACGAATATATCCAAAAAGAGCAGCAGCTAAAGCAGCTTCAGGAAGATTTGCAGCGCTTAGAAGGCGACCAGCGTCTAAAAAGTGAGTTGGAATTTAAGGCCAAACTTGAAGCGCTAATGACTGAGTTTGGCAAGCGCCCAGGCGATGTCATTGCCTTATTGGATCCGGCTGCTGACCAGCGTACGGCTAAAACCACAGCCAGTGGCAATGCACGTCGTAAGCGTCGTCTTAAAATTTACAAAAACCCCAAAACGGGGGAAGTCATTGAGACTCGTGGCGGCAACCATAAGGGCCTGCGTAGCTGGAAAGATCAGTATGGCGATGAAACCGTCGAGTCTTGGCTGGAGCGCATGGAAGACTAAGTTAGTTAACAACCGGCATTTCTGTACAGGAATGCCGGTTTTTTATTGCCCTGTGTTCAGCTATATCGCTAAGACGTGGCCATCACTGCTAGGCTATTAAGGGAATACGAAGTTCTAAATGGTTCGCTTTCCATAATACCTGCGGAGGGTGGCCGCTAACGTGACAGACATTTTTCTTGTGAAGTAGATACATGATGGTATGCATCAACGCGCTATTTAGATCAGCTAAGTCGTCAAAGCACGTGCTCGCGTAGTGGTGGGTGGGAATGTCGACCCGCCGGTAGTGCACTGGTAACGCAATGTCTTGTGCATTGTCCATATCCGATAGGTAAAGACCAAAGTCGGTACGGAATGAATGAAAAAATTCACTATTAAGTGCATTAACCTTATCTGCGAGTATGTCGGGCAGTGCAATGACGGTCGTTGATAGTCTAAGGCGCGCCTGTAAGCACGCTAGCTGCTTATTCTGATAGCTGGCATCCCCTAGCCCCTTAATATGCGTGGGAGCTTTGTAGAGGCGCATTAGGATCATTTGGCGGTCATTGCTTTTTTCGATGCGCGTGTTAAAAACAGGATGCGGTTTTGGCTGAATGAGCGTGGTTTTCAGGGTTTGTCGAAAATGGCGCGGACTCAGCTGATAGCGACGTTGAAATGCCCGGGAAAACGACGAGTGGTTATGGTACCCGCAACGTATCGCAATTTGCGCTATATTGAGAGGAGTAAGCCCTAGCAACACCGCTGCGCGCTCCAATCGCCTTATTTCACGGTAGGCGCTAGGTGAGATGTCAAAGCTTTGGCGAAATTGGCGCCGAACTTGGGAAGATGAATACCCTATGTGATTCGCAAGGTCTTCAATACCGAGTGGCTTATCAAGTGTGTCCTGCAGCCAGATCTCAGCTCGTGTCATCGCGTTGAACATTATCTGGCCTCTAATACGTGAATCATACAGGTCGTGCTTATCTTGCCTGTAATGCACTCTCCCAGTGCGTTAGTGTTGGTAACCTGGCTGAAAGGAAAAAGTTCAGCTTACTGATGAGAGTGGAATCTCTATTCAGGCTACTTGTGGGTAATGTTGATGCGAGGCATCAATTAATGCGTTGTCGCTGACTGTGACGTGTTTGATAAATGTGTGGGTTACCCTCATATACCTAATAATGATGCCTTTATGCTGGTAATTGGGTGGCAAAGGCAAGTTTGCTCGTTAGCTTTACGCGTTTGTGCACAGTTTTTGCCAAAAAAAGCGACATTGGCAGTCATATCGACCATTTCAAGCAAGGTGTAAATGAAACATCGATGAAATATCAAAAGGTTCAAAAGCCGATAGATGAGCGCGAGAAGCTGCGTAAGTTTCGTGAGTTAGACGATGCTTTTGCGCAGGCTTTACGCCAATTAGATGACCCAGAGAGCGGTTTCGATATACCGACAGGCCCGCCGGTACGCTCGCTTGCGGCATTGGAGCAAGAAGATTTAGAAAGCCAGCAGGAGGAACAGCAACAAGAGCGGGAGCGTATTTTTAAACAGCGCTTTGAAGCTTTGTTGAGCGAGTATGGTGTGGATCATTACGACCTGGCCGAGCTGATCGAAGCGCTGCTTGGCTATGGGGTATGGCAGCAGGATGTAGTGCCTGCAGCTAGCACATCCAAAACACCGTAGAAGTCTTTGCAGGTGCCTTTATGCTAACGGTAGCGATAAATCCTCAAGCTCGGTAGAAATACATCCTGCTCTAGTTTCTCATCGCGTCGTCTTGCCCGTGTGCGGGCAGTGGGAGGTTCTGGCGTAGGCAGGTTAATGTGGGGCAGCCGCTGGTTATTGTCAGGCACAAAAATAGGCATAGCGGCATTCAGTGCCCGTCGTGTATGCCCATCGTCGAGTGGTTCGGTAAAAAACAGGTTTGCCCGCATCAGCGGGGCCTGAGTTTGCACCTGGGCAAGCACTTCGCCGCTTGGAATACCGGCTAGCTTGCGTAGCTGAATACGAATATGCGGTGCATCAGTATCAAGCTGCAATAGCTTATGTTCAGCTTCTTGAACTGACAGGCGTTTAATAGAGCGACCACTACTGTACCAAGCAAAGCGAATGCGTGAGACAGGCGCTTGTGCGATAGGTAGCTGCCGCCAGCTCTGTTTAAGATGTAAACGGGCAAGTCCATTGCGGCGTAACACTTCATCAACGTGAGGGTGGCGTTGCGGTAGGCGACTTTTTGCATCGCTAAGTGTTTGGGGAAATGCCTGTTTGATATGTTGTAATTGGTCACTAAAACTGACCTTGGCTTGATTTACAGCGTCTATTGTCATTAGTAGCTCGTCATTAGCGGCTACTACGGCAATATAGTTGCGCGTCTCACGGCCATCTTGATCCTGCTCATGCCACATATCGAACAGGGCTTTACGCAACCAATCGCTAGACGGCGTCGTTTGATGAAAGAGCCATGTTGCTGGTAGTTGCTGTTCGTATAGTGAAACAGCGGCTTCAATGGTTGCAAGTAGATGATCAAACTGCTGCTCCAGTTGAAGCAGCAGATGATAGGCCGAAGGCGATGATGGGTTAGCGTTTATCTCGGCCATAGTCAGTGTCAGTGCTCGTTAAGTCAGTTTTCGTAAAAACTAGGTCAGTGGTGCATCCTTGTCGGCTTGCGCCAGTAAGGTTTCTATATCGGCTTCATCCATGGCGGATTCGCCCGATATGCGGTGTGACTCATCGGCCCAGGCACCTAAATCCAATAGTTGGCAACGCTTACTGCAGAAAGGGCGGTAAGTGCTTTCTGGTAACCAGGGCACGCGCTTAGCGCACTGCGGACAATTAACTTCTAGCGGGGAATCGTTTGCAGGGCGAGCCATAAAAAAACTCCAATTGCGTTAACAAGTGCGATATCTCAGTAGTTAAGCTGTCGACGGTAGCGTTCATCAAGCCGTGCCACTTGTTCCATCATGCTGGCGTGGTCACCGCTGTTATCGATCACGTCATCTGCCTTTGCTAGCCGTTGTTCGCGGGAAAGTTGGGCGGCGAGAATAGCACGCACCTGGCTTTCACTCACCCCATCACGCTGTTGGGTTCTCGATAATTGTAGCGTTTGGGGCACATCGACAACCACCGCGCGGTTTACTAGCGTGTTTTGACCCGACTCAAACAGTAACGGTGACACGAGCAGCACGTAAGGCGCTCCCTGGGCTTTGAGCCGCTCTAAATGCTGCAATAGCCGCTCCCTTATTTTGGGATGTGTGATGGATTCTAGCCACTGGCGTTGTTTTGGATCGTTAAAAATAATCTCGCGCAGGGCGGCGCGATTAAGCGTGCCATCCTGGTGCATGACCTGATCACCGAAGCGGTTTTTAATAGCTAGCAGCGCCGGTTCTTCAGGTAAGACTATTTCCCTGGCGACATCATCGGCATCGACCCAGGCAGCGCCGAGTGCTTCAAAAGCGCGAGCGACGGTCGATTTGCCTGACCCGATGCCACCCGTTAATCCGATAATCATCTGCTGCCTCATATAGCTAAAGTTTATAGGGCCACGTTTCACATGGCCAAAGTTCACATGGCTCAATTTTACATAAGCAGGTTGAGATACATCGCCATTATTTCATCACCGACTAACAACGCCACCCAGCCGGCGAGGGCGAGAAAAGGGCCGAAGGGAAGCGGTGTGCCGCGTAGGTTAGGTGAGTAGGCCTGGGCAACTAGCCCAACAATGGCCCCAAGCCTTGCGGAAAGTATCAATA
>Ga0208919_1000074_pt1 | contig 68250 bp, 94 predicted proteins | sample 4_EtaG_FD_184076 | JGI IMG/M metagenome (GOLD analysis project Ga0208919, IMG submission 184076) | Marine viral communities from the Subarctic Pacific Ocean - 4_ETSP_OMZ_AT15127 metaG (SPAdes) (version 3) | ecosystem: Environmental > Aquatic > Marine > Oceanic | place: Pacific Ocean | collected... | reverse complement strand
CTACTACCCTCATCATGATTCCACATCATTTGTATCTTATTCGTGTTTGGGTTAAATTCTATATCAATAAACCTACCTTTGTTTGTGCCATGTGGTTCTATAATAGCTCCCCATGTGACGGAGCCATCATTTGCTACTTCACCTATACGGAGTTGGGGGTTGTTGGGAGAATCCACATCTTGCCAGCCAACTACAACTCTATCCCTATTTGTGTCATAAGCAATTACAGGTCTATAGCCACCTCTCCCACTTTCTTCATCTGAATCAGGTCCACGAAGTGTAGGGCTTGACCCAGTTCCCATAGTTGCTACGGAGTCAAAGGTTACAAAGCTCGCTGTTAGACCACTAATTTTGTTAATGTCAGCTTTTGCAAGACCATTTATTTTACCGAGGTCAGCTTTGGCTAACCCATTTATTTTAGCTATTGCCATATTAAGCTCCGTGTTCCAAAGTGGTTAAGCATGGTTGAATAAATACTAGTTTTTGACCAATTGCGTGTCCTACTACTTGTATTACTTCATTATTAGCCTCAGCGGCAACGTCAATATCATTAGTAAGTTCACCTACTGTTGTTGATACGTACAATATAGAACCCGCTGTAAAGTTGCTAAATGTTTCATCTCGAATTAATCCCATTAACATAACTTCAATAGGATTTCCGTCAGTAACATCAGAAGTATTTATTGAAACCCCAATACAAGGCATTGTAGCAATAGCACTGGAATCAGCCTCACGTACTTCATTATCCGAATGTAAATATACTGGGCTAAAGGGAGTTACTGTTGCCCCTGCGGTAAAGGTAAATATAATACCCTGAGCATCATGGTCATCAATACTATCATCTGTAATAGCATCAGTAAACGTGACTTTAGCTCCCTGTGGCAAATTAATACTTTTATCTGCTGACATAGTAAGGTCTTGAGCTACTGTAATACCACCACCGTCTGCAATCGTTAATGCGTTATCACCATCGGTGTACCCAATCCCTGTCGTTTGGACCTCTCCGGGAACGTTGATACCGGCTGCGGCATCCAAGATTTTCATATTAGTGGCATCACCATTATCTGTAAACACTAAATCCTTACCATTGGTTTCCAATTGAATGGTCACATCGCCAGAGTTACCTTCAGTAATGCTAAGTACAGTAGAACCACCGTCTTGTATGTTTACAATACCTGTAGCAGAATCTAATACAACCGCCCCACCACTATCAAGAGTAACGGTAGTCCCTGCAAGCTCTGCGGTTCCGTCTGCTGTAATCTGAATGTTAGCGGCTGCGGCTGCCGTATCCGTCGTTTCAATTGTTAGAGTACCATTAGTCCCTACCGTCATAACGGCAGTATCGTCAGTACTTCCGGTCATCGTTACGATTTTCCCATTTATATTAATATCATCGACGGTTAGGGTGGTTAGGGTTCCAAGGCTTGTTATGTTTGATTGGGCAGCCCCTGTAACAGTTGCGGAGGTCCCTGAAGCATTCCCGGTTACGTTCCCAGTCAAGGCTCCAGAAAACGTTGTGGCGCTTAACGTTCCACTTGATGGGTTATAAGTTAAGTCACCGTCGGATTCTAATCCAATATTTCCACCATCAAGGTCCCCTCCGGCAGTGAAAATTATGGCGTTTGTTTCATTTGTATTTTCATTATCGGTAATAGTCACCGTCGTGGCAACCGTCGCCACGTCTGCTGTACCGGTTACGTTACCAGTTAAGGCTCCTGAAAAAGCTGTGGCAGTTAATGTACCAGAGCTAGGATTATATGTAAGGTTTCCATCAGATTCTAATCCAAGGTTACCCCCATCTGTGTCGCCCCCGGCGGTAAAAATAACGGCATTGTTCTCATTGGTTGATTCGTTATCTGTAATTGTTACGGTAGTTGCCAAGGTAGCCGTATCCGCATTTCCAGTTAAATCTCCGGTTACGTCTCCCGTAACGGTAGCTACTAAACTTCCTCCAGCAACAGTTAAAGTGTTAGATGTATGCGTAAGAGTAACATCACCATTATTGAAGTTAACAACACTTCCAGAAGCTAGAAATAAATCGCTCCACATTAAACTGCCAGTTCCTAACGCAACACCATCAGACGTAACGGGTGATAAAGCGTTTTCAACTAACTCTACTTCATTAACCCCATTTACTCGCATAATAATTTTATTATCTGTGGTAGCAAAATCAATTAGGTTATCAGCATCTCTACCCACTTTTGTAGAGGCGTTCAAAATAGTGGTTACCCCAGTTTGTGCACCTGCTAACAAAACAGCAGTACCTTCTACCGTAATTGCACCAGAACTTGCTCTGGCAATAGTCGTATCTGACGCATGCCCTAACTCTATACCTGTAAATTGTGGACTATTTCCAGTTCCTATGCCAATAGATGTTCTTAAAGTTGCTCCGCTTTCGGCAACTGGGTCAGTTGTACCATCTCCAACTATCATTTCTCCATCAGCTAAAACCGCCATGGCTGTAACGGCTCCAGTTCCCGAACCTAACAAAACACCTCCGTCTGTCAGGGTTGAGGCTCCCGTTCCCCCATCCGCAACTGGTACGTCGGTCCCGCCAGCTCTATATATAATATTACCTTCTATGTTTATATCTCCACTACTTGCTCTAGCGATTGTGGTATCACTAGCATGACCTAGTTCAATGTTTCCAGTAGTGGTAATAGAATCTATAAAAGCATCTTTCCAATATGTTCCGCTCGCCCCTAAATCAACATCAGAATCAGCTTGTGGTGTAAAAGCATTATCTACCAATTTTACCTGATGAACATTGGCGGCATAAAAATGTATTTCATCAGCCGTTTCAAAGTCTACTTTGGTTTCGTCATCCTCTCCAATTTTTATATCTGTAGCGAACAGGCTCGTTATTACAGTTTGGGCGGCATCGACCGTTATGGTTAAATCATAAGGGTCACCATCATTCCCTGTAGAGGTATCGGTCCAGTTAGTAGTGACTCCAGCCCCTATAATTTTTACTTCATTACTAGCCCCAATACTCACTTCAGTTCCATCATCATCTTCGAGATAGAAAGTACCTAATCCTGACGCTTTCCAGGCTACTCCAGTTCCAGCTGAACTATCGGCAGTTAAAATATAATCGTCACTACCAACACCTAACGCTTGAGGATTTCCAGAACCATCGCCAATTATTAAATGACCTTTTGTGGACATATTAACGGCTGTCACGGCAGATGTTCCGTTCCCAATGAGTATACCATTTGCGGTCAAGGTGCTGGCTCCCGTCCCTCCATGAGCGACTGCCACATCAGTGGCTTCCCACACACCTGTACCAATTGTTCCAACTGTAGTAACGTTTGATAATGTATCTAAAGCAGATTCAAAATAGGTTTCAAAAGAAGTTAATGCAACCTGCTTCATTGTTCCGTCATCATTAACTACAATTCTATCGGCATCAGCCAATGTTACAGTGCTTGCTCCTGTATTTCCGTCAATTATATTTAATTCAGTTGTTGTTGATGTAACACCATCTAATATATTGAGTTCTGCGGTAGTGGAAGTAACTCCATCTAAAATATTTAATTCTGCGGCGGTAGAAGTAACATTTGTTCCTCCAATGTCTAACGTTGTAACAGAAATTTCTCCGTTAACTGTTAAAACACCATTTGCAACAACCATTAAATCTGTATCGTCTGTATGACCTATATTAGAACCATTAATCAACACATCATCAATATCTAATGAACCACCTGAGATTAACCCTGTGGTTGTAATAGCGGATGACCCTGTATCAATAGTTCCGAATCCTGACGTAATAGAACCACTATTTAACGCGCCAACTGTGGTTACATTTGATAGAGTATCTAAAGAGGTTTCAAAATAAGTTTCAAAGTCCGATAAATCTACTTGTTTCATGGTGCCTGCATCGTTAACAATAAGACGGTCGGCATCAGCTAAAGTTGTGCTACTAGCTGATGTTCCACCATCAAGCAAGTTTAATTCGGTTGCAGTAGAGGTTACTCCGTCAAGTATATTTAACTCTGCGGCAGTAGATGAAACAGCAGTACCACCTATAGTTAAACTGGTAGCCTCTAGACCGCCAACTGCTAACGTGGCTAACGCGAACCCTGAAGTGGTGTTAACAGTCGTGCTAGGAGCCTCATTACTATTTCCTGTGGTGGCAAACAATTTCCATTTATCGCTATCACTGGCATCCCTAAACAAACCGCTGTATTTGGTTCCAGAAGCTACGAATTTTCCATACCACCCAATATCAACTGCATCCCCAGAGTTATTATCGGCTAAGGCAAAAAGTGGGTCGTTTACTGTTACAGTAGAGGACGAAACGGTTGTGGTGGTTCCTGATACAGTTAAATTACCTGCGATAGTAACATTATCAGGCAACCCAATGGTAATTGTCCCAGATGATTCACCAACCTCAATTTCATTAGTGGTTCCAGCAAATGTTAATGTGCCACCTAATGTAATAGGAGATGTATTCGAACCGTCAGAAACTGTAATAGATTTTCCGTCAATATAGGCTTTTGTCGATTGTTGCGTTGGAAATTTCGTTGCACTATCACTTGCCATATTATCCTCATCTAACGATAAGGATGAAAATACATAGGTCGGTAGTCTGGTAACGGTTACTTTTCTATTAGTTCCACCTCCACCATCATCTACAATAATTAAATCGGCATCGGCAATAGCTCCACCGATATCGGTTAAGCCATCAATGTCTAATGTAGTGGCGGTGGCTCCACCTAATTTAGTTTTTCTGGTGTAAAGATTTCCTCCAGCTCGTGAAACAGGCATTGATTACCTCCCCCAAATAATTCCGCGAACTCGCACATTGGTTGAGTCTGCACGAATAACGGATATTTTAGTGCCTATCCAAATGTCAGAATCAAAGTATCCTTCATCGGCAGGTACATACATTCCGTTTGATGAACTTGCGTCCTGGTCAAAAGCAATGTAGGCATCACCTAATTCCACAACTAAACTCACTTTGTTTCCTTCTTCCATTTTTCCAGACAGGTTAACTACCTCTGTGGCATTTGCATCAGTGGTGGTTACTGTGAATGTGGCGTGTTTTCCATAATTTTGTAAAAGTTCAATTTCTTGTCGCCATGGTCTATTTTGTGTTGTCATGTCTCTTCTCCTTAAATGATAGCAAAGTTGGACTGTCGTTGCCTAAAGGATTTTTACCTTTAAAATATGCGCCTGTAGGCATTTTAAATCCTTCTGCGCGTTCAATGGCTCCCATAGACATATAGGTTCTTTGGGCGGCTTCTGATTTTAATTTATTATTCATTAAAACCAAATATTGATTTTCGTTAATTAATCCATCTATATGTTTGGACATCTCACTAACAGACCTTGTTAAATTTTTAATTTCAGCTTGATTTAGTTTTGTTTTTCCTTTTTCTTCTTGATGGTCAGATTCAATAGCTGATGCCCACGATTGTAGCATCTGTCTTGTTGACTCTAACTCATCTTTTTCATTTTGCAATTGGTCAGCTATCTTTTCCACTCTGCTCAAATCACGAGATAATAAACTACTTTTTCTTACCTCACTATTATATTTTACATTCATTGAGTCAAAAACTTTCGTTAAATTTTGGTATTTTTCAGATATTTCTTCAAAGTTATTTTTTATATCAATATTCAACTGTTCGGTTTCTGATGTTGCTTTTAATAAGTCCTTATTTTCATTTACCAATGCCGTTAATCTAGTTTCAAAATTTCCTAATTGTTTTTGAAGTTGAATTACCTGTTTCTCTTGGTTTTGAATAATATTACCATAAGCATTATATCCGCTTGTTAAATCCTTATACTCAAGTTCTAACGCTTGTTTTTCCTGCATGGTTTCTTCGTATCGTAAAACATCTTTTTGTAGCAAATTAATACTATTATTAGCCTCATCTAATTCGTTACTAGCTTCTTTATATTTTGATTCAAATTTTTGTAACAAACCATTAGTTTCAATATATTGATTTTCTATATGGTTTAATTCTTCTACCCTAGTCGTTAATGAATCTATTTGTTTGTTTAGCAAATCTTCTTTAGTTTGATTAACAAAGGTAATTTTTCGAGAATTATTATTAGTTGGTTTTACAGATGTTTTATTAATGAAATCATTCAGCTTCATCTATTGTTTCCATAAAATATTTACCATATAAATTAAATCCTAATATAGCATTTGGTATATTTAAAATCCAGTCTTTAGGTGATTCATACCTTGAAACAAATGTATGGTCTTTTAGCATTAAATCCCCTTCCATTAAATTTTCAATTTGGCTGGCGTGAGTGCCTTCTAAATGCTCAATTAAAATATCATTAGCAGAGTCAGACCAATAAATTGTGCCCACTAAATCATCTATAGGATAACTTTCTTTATAAATTTGAACATAGTGACGTTTAGGTAAAACATCTTCTTTTATTATTACAGCATCTACTTTAGAGACTTCCGTAAAGGTAACTACCTCTTTTTCTTTAATGCTGTCAGGTTTTTTTGCTCTTGTTTTTTTTACGGCTGTTTTCTTTGCTGTAGGTTTTTTTGAAGTCATCGTTTCTCTCCTTAAATTTTAAATACTTAACTAGTTTTAATAATTTAGATTCTGGTATTATATTATCCATATATCCTTTATCCTTTATCCTTTATATATATATTATACTTCCTTTTTACTTAAAGGATTGGAATTATTAACCTTAATTATATGGTAACACCTTATACATATATTTTTATAATACCTAAAGTTATAATTACATTTAGGACAATACCAATCAATATTATTCATATTTCTCCTTTTAAAGGTTTGACATAACCATTATACTCATTTACCATATAGTAAATCAATAAAGAGGAAAAATATGAATACACCTGAATATAAAGATATACCTAACAATGGATACGACCATTATTATGAGTTATGGGCAAAAGAACTAGATAAAAAATTTGTTGAGGATTTAGATAATTATTATATGTATTATCTTGCTGAATTAGAGAATGAGTGTAATTCGTAAACAGTGTGTCTCCGCTCACTGTAATAAATAAACTGATTGTTGTTTTTTTATGAGGGGAAATAACATTCAGTTTATTTTCTCCATCGGTAGATGAAAATTTACCGATGGAGTTTTTTTAATAATTTTAAGTATAATAAAGCATGGATATATTAGATAACGCAATTTATATTTTCAACGATATTTTAGGTAAAGAAGTTGAGCGTTCTGGTGAAAAATTTAAAGGTTATAATAAGCCAAAAAGAACGCCTAACCATTCATCTAAATCTCACGCTGTTCTAGCTAGAGAAAAAGGAAAAACTAAATTAATTCGTTTTGGTCAGCAAGGCGTTAAAGGTGAGGGAGACCCTGCATCATATGACACAAAGTCCGAAAAGGCTCGCAGAAAATCATTTAAGGCTAGACATGCTAAAAATATCGCTAGAGGAAAAATGTCGGCTGCTTATTGGGCAGATAAAGTAAAATGGTAAGATACGGACTAACTGCATTAGGCGAGTCCTATATATGGTTAAGAAAAAATGTGGATTTAAAATCTATATACAAAACTGCCGACGCTGATACAATAATTACATTGCTACAACATAAACTTCCATTTGAACTTGCTTTAGAATTATCTAAGGACGATTTTAAGGAACTAGCGTTTCAACTTAGCCCCGTTCAACCTTGTTGAGTTACTTATACTCATTCCATCTTCTGGCTTCTTCCGTCAAAAAGTCTTCTGCTTCCACAAATTTATAATCAATCATTGTTTCCTCTGGAAGCGTTTCAGGAAAATTTTTATTAAGCCATTGTTGTAACGATTTAATTCTTTTTAAGGCTTCACGTTCTTTATTGCGTTTGTTAAACCACATATGATATTATACTTCAAAATATATTATTGCGAGAGGAAATGACACCACAATTTTTACCAGGATTCGGAACAGAGGATATACCTTCTGTAATAACAAACCTTGCTGAAATGTCAATTGATGAACAATGGCAATATTTTCAAGACAATGTAGATATTGATTCTGTAGAGGCTTTAAATAATGAACAGTTAAAAAAAGCCGTTTTAGAAAACTTGAAATTTATTTCAAGCATGAGCGTTCAAGAATACACACTATATCAAAAATGGTTAGAGATTAAATTAAAATACCCAACTATGGAAATGTATTCGTTTATTGATGGTAAACCTGCATTAAAAAATTCAACGCAGTTAGCAGAAATAAATAAAACTAAAAATAATCTATGGATGCCAAATTCGAACGAGGATTATTTATCGGTTGTACCAGAATTAATTTTAACAAATAATAACCCAGAACAATCACGCATATGGAATACTTTAAGAGTTTTTGTCCATACGCAACGTTTTAATTCTAATATTGGTCGTAATTTAAATTACCTTGTGGTAGATAAAATTACAAAAAAATATTTAGGAGCTATTTGTTTATCGTCTGACTTTTTGGATTTAAGTATCAGAGATAAATATATTGGTTGGGATAGAGAACGCAAAACTCATCAAATGATAAAACACACTACCATAGGCAGTTCCATACTTCCTGTACAGCCGTTTGGTTATAATTATGTTGGTGGTAAATTACTAGCATTACTTTGTTTATCTGATAATGTGCAAAACGATTGGTACAATCAATACGGTAATAAATTAGTAGGTGTTACAACCACATCTCTTTATGGTAAAACAAAAACTGTTCCATTATCTCAATACGATAGATTAAAACATTGGAAAAAGATGGGTTTCACTCAAGGAAGCGTTGCCTATGAACCTAATCGAACAACTAGAACTCTTATTGAGAACTGGTTAAAAAAATACCATACATATAAATATTTTGAATGGTACTTTGCAAAAATGGCTACAGGTCCTTATAAAAGGGACCACAGGAATAGGTCTTTTAAATTTATGTATAATCAATTAAACATTCCTAGTGATATGCACACTTCAGAACATTCAAGAGGCGTTTATTTTTCAGAACTGTTCACTAATACAAGAGAATTTTTACGTGAGGAAATTAACGAATCTGATTTAATAAAATCGTTTGATACCTCTACTGAGTATTTGACTGATTTATGGAAAACAAAATACGCATCAAAAAGAATTAATAGTTTAGTTAAACAAAACCGTGTATCTGACGCGTCGTTATTTTATGATGATTTAATTTATATGGATTGGAACGAAACGCGAGATAAATATTTAACTGAGGTAGGGAGATAGATGCTGTATCAGATAAGTTGGTGTAGACATTTTTACCTGCTGTAATTTATAATGGAATAAATGAGAGTTATACATGCTTTATGGTGTTGGCATGTATAACGTACATAACTCATAGGTTTTCCTTCGTTGACCTGAGCATGTCGTGAAACTGCTCATTTTTATATAATTGACTTTTTCATTAAAGCAGATTAGGATGGAGAAAAATAAAAGGAGAGAACACCATGGCAACTATATATCACGCAAACGGAAACAAAAGTAATTATCTACCTACTTGTGAACATTGTGGTAGTGTGTCGGACAAACTATCATTAAATGAAGTGCAAGAAATTGTAGAAGGATACGTTCAGCAAGTACCTATTAAAAATTTAGATGTTTTTGCCAAATGGCATCAAATTAAAGATATACACAGTGTGGATAAATATGGGGTGACAGCAATTATGTTAGTAAACGAGGAAGGCGCGTTATATGACCTGCCTTATAATCACAACGCAAGTATATTAGCTAACCAACCTATTGTAGGAGATGCTATTGTAACCACTACAGGTTCCAATGCATGTGAATGGAAATGACATCAACAACACGTATAGGGTCCGATATTTTATCGGACCCAACACATCCATATTTTAAATATTTAATGAAACATGTAAAACGTTTATATGCTTTAAAGGACTCGGAAGAGTTTCAAAACCTTGAGCTGTCGGAACAACTAATGCAGGTATGGAGCTTTAAATTTGAGGATGACCTTTGTAATGGCAGGGTACTTAATTTAATTAGTTTTATTATTCGCAATACGTTACACCCTATCTCGACGTTCCATAATCAAGATGAGGACCCTAGAGACAGATTAGCTGTCTATAGAACACCAGGTTTAATTGCGATATTGGCAAGCGCCTTTGATGCGTTTTCTAGTGATATAATTTTATTGTTACAGGAACTTAATAATAGAACCGGCAAACCCTTAATTTAAATGCGGTGATGGTGTAATGGCAACACAGCTAACATTCCAGTTTGATGAAGGTGGTTCGATTCCAACCTCACCGCTCCAAAAAAAAGGATGGAAGGTAGAGTGCCTTCCATCCTTTTTTAACTTTGAGTTTTAAACTCGGTCGAATCCAAATTTGGCAACTACATGTTGAATTCCATTTTCGTCTTCGATTAAGTCTCCAACTTTAATGCTATGCCATTGTGATAGAAATTCAATTTTGGTTTTTAACTGTTCAATCACTGCTGGTTCAGGGCAGTTGCCGATTCGGAAAATGTCTTCTAAATCGTCGATGTCAGTGACATTCATAACGTGGGTGTAATAGTTCTTTTCGAAGGCATCTTTTGCAAGTTCTGCAATGAAGGTTCCGCCGTCAAGGTATTCTGGGTTGCTACGGAAGGAGGGGGCAAAGTCCATATCGATGTCGGCTAGGTGTTTGGCAACGCTTTCGTGTCCGTGGGCATTTACGTGGTCACTTTCTTCTTTGGTGAGGTGTATTTGGTAAACTTTGTAATTCATGATGTTTGCTCCGTTTTTTTATTTGGATGGAGGATACACCTATTTGACACCATTTGCAACCATCAGTTTTTAGTTGGATAACAAAGGTTGCATTTTTAATTTACCTGATATATCCTGAAGTTTGTAAACAAATTTTAATAAGGAGGAAACACCATGCAATGTTCAATATGTAACGACCCAATAATGATTGAATCTAGCGGTTGGGCGGAAGGAGCGAACGCATACCCAGTTACTGATGGCAGATGCTGTCATGCGTGCGATACATTAGTTGTAATTCCTGCCAGACTTAGCGGACTATTTAAGATAGTCGAACCAGATGCTAAATCATTAACATAAAACCAATTAGTGCTTGAGGGAAACACTTAAAAATTCCCTCAATTAATATAACGAAAGGAAAGAAAGATGAAAAAACAAGAATACAACACACGTACTAAAGACCAACTGCTTGAATGTCTTATAGAGGATCCTACTCTTACAATAAATGAATTATGCGAATTAGGCAACGTGCCTTATTCTCTAGTCGATTATTGGATAAATAAACCCGTTAATACTGTTGAGCGACAAAGAGTTCGGTCAAACGCTATTAGAGAATGTTTAATTAAGTACCCATCTCTTACAGCCACAGAATTAGATATTTTTATGCATATATCTAAAGGAGGGGTAATGCAAGAGCTTAGGGAATTATACATTCAAAGAATTCTACCTAGTGTTAATGCAAACGTTTATTCAGAGCGATATGGAGAAGGTGTTATTTTAAATGTGGACGAAATAAAACACAGAGGTCGACTAGACCATAAAGTAACTGTTAAATTTACAGATACCACATTGAAAAGACCTAAAAGTTTTATTTTTGGAATGGGATTGCTGTTACTAGAAACTAGTAAAGGAAAGAAATACGATGCGTTACAACAGCAGTTATTGTTACGTGTTGAGCGTTCGTCGGACGATATAGATTGGGAAAACCCATTGAAAAAAACAAGGCGTAGGCGTCTTGAGGAGATTGGCGCTACACGAGCAAGAAAAAAACCTTCTTTAAAAGACTCTATACAAAATAAAATAAACTCCCGGGCAAACACCTCTATGCAAACACTTAAAAAAGATGTTAGGAAAGCGCATCCTGCAAAATATTTATTATTAGAATATTTTAAAGAGAATCCTAACGTGTCTATTGAACACCTTGCCAGTCGTTTCAATATTTCGACAACTACTGTTAAAAATTGGACCTCAGTAGAAGGATTGGAAGTTTACTCTGAATTTTATTATAGGCGTCAGGAGGATTACAAAGCCATACTTGATTATGTAACTAAACATCCTGATAAGTCGTTATCCCAAATTGATTTGGAGTTAGGAATCTCACAGGGAAGCACAAGGTCTGTAGTATTGTTATCTCCCTCGAAAGAACCTATAATTCAAAATCCTGAATTGAGTGAGATTAGTCAATTAAGGCAAACCATTGAACAACTTAATAACAAGGTAAATGAACTTACAGTAGATGTACCTAAAACCAAAAAACGTAAATCGCCAATAAAAGCTGTTGCAAGTATTCGTTTAAGGATACCTTTTTATGTTAAGAAAAAATAAAAACTGTTTTGTCCTGCAGTTTTAGTTTTTATACGATATCCTGGGTACGATGTTAAACTGCCCACTAATTTAAAGGAGAATGACATGAGTATAAGATTTGAAAAAATAAGTATTTTAGTCGCCACTGAGGATTACGGAAAAGGAGGAATACAAGGATTAGATTTTGTTCTGGATGCCTTAGCGAATCTAGGCGATGATTGTTCCTTAGTTTCTTACGATGATGATAGTTTAGGATTAGGCGTTCAAGAGTTGATGCTAGTAAATAAAGACAAATACCAACAGTTAACAAGCGTCAAACTTTAAAGGAGTGTCTCTTTTAAAAAAGATGACGCAAACCACACAAGACTATTAAACAGCGCGTCTCCGTTAATATGGAGACGCTAGTTTTATTAAAAAATACTAAAGTAGAGAAGGAAACCATGAATATATTTTATTTACACGAGGACCCTAAAATATCCGCAACGATGCATTTAGATAAACATGTTGTTAAAATGCCAACAGAGTATGCGCAGTTATTATCAACCTCCCATAGAGTGTTAGACGGAAAACAATATTTGTACAAAAACACAAACGGTAGAACTATCAAAAGGTGGAAGCTCGATGATATAAGGGAACATCATTTATACAAAGCTACACACATTAATCATCCGTCAGCGGTTTGGGCTAGGTCCTCAAGCAGTAACTACCAACAATTATATTTGTTGTATATGTCGGTTCTTGAGGAGTTCACTTACCGATACGGCAAAATTCATGGAGCTAGTAAACCGTCACAATGGTTACAAGATGCACCATTAAATATTCAAAATACGGATGCAACTTCTTTGCCTCAAGCCATGCCGGAATATTGTAAGGTAGAAAACGATAGTGTAGGTGCTTACCGTAAATACTACCGAATGGAAAAGAAAGATTTTGCTACCTGGTCAGGTAAAGTAAACAGCAGGCAGATTCCTTCATGGTTTAAACAATAATGGTAAATTCTAATAATAATTTTGAATATGACTTAGAATTCGGTCAGATTAGAGAACAGCGAATTGCCGACCTTTTATTGAATGAGCGAATAGAGGTTAAGACAGAACGAGGTCAATGGGTCGATAGTGGTAACCTTGCGATTGAATTCGAGTGTCGAGGTAAACCCTCTGGCATTGCTACTACTAAAGCGTCCTATTGGTTACATATATTAGAAATAGATGGAGAGGATTATTGTTCGTTGTTGTTTAGGACAGACGTTCTAAAAAAGGCTATTAAGTCCACTAAAGGTTATCGCATTGTTAATGGGGGTGATGATAACTTAAGCCGAATGGTGTTAGTACCTATAAAAGAATTGTTTGAAAATAATGTTTGCAATTCTTTTAAAACCAGTGTACCATAAGGTCCATAAAATAAAAAATGAGAGGTAGACACCATGAACGGAATTACTAACATCTATATAGTTACAACCCAAAACCTAGAAAACTACGGAGCAGACAACCAGCCACCTACGCAACATTGGAAATATAAAAGCGGTTCAACCTACGCGATTTCATCAGATAGTGCCGCTAATGCGGCTGCTATTGTTATGGCTGCTCGATGTTCCCAACAAGAACATTTTCATAGTTTCCCCATCGAGTCGATTACGATAGATGAGTGGAAGGAAAGTGTTAAGGACCTAGATGCTGACTACAGAGAATATTTGCGTAGTAGTATCATACCTATAAGTTTCGAGGGCACACTTTTTACCGAGCGTGAGGAGTCCGCTCCCACTGCATCATACTTTTTCCCTAAAAATAATTCAGCAAAGTCAGAGGTGAATTAATATGAGTACCTACGAAGTTGTAGCCTACGAGCTAATGAAAGTTACCTACGAGATTGAAGCCGATAGCCGAGAGGAAGCATATGAGTCTGCCAATGGTGTGCTAGACGGTGAATGGCAGATGGTCGATAGCAAGCTACAAGATTCTAATACCGACCTTGATACGTTTAGAGAAGCACATTAATGAAATGGACAAACGTATAGAAATAAGTTGGGCTGGGATGTGTCGCCGAAAAATTTTCCAGCACCAACACTTTCCTGTCGCGTGTACTTATCGACACGCTCAAGCTCCGTTTTAAAGGCACTGACATAAAAAAATGTTGTTGAAAGCATTATTAATATTCCTGCTGTTATTGTTGCTACTTGTAATTTCATTACGAGCCTATAAAACGTTTAACAAACGGAATTTGAAAAAATAAACCACCGCATACTCCGAGAAAGACTATTGCAATTATAATGATGGGCAACGATAAGTCCGTAAACCGTCCTAACGTAACCCACATGAAGTCCTCCACCAAATGAAATGCTCCAAATGCGACACCAATGATAACCGTTTTTTTCATGACTGTAATTTCCTCTTTCTTTCGATGCGTAACATCGCTAACGCAAACTGCAACACGTATCTTGCATAGTCCCTCATTACCGGTGTATACTCCTCTATTATACTAATTGGAACCCAAACTGCTTGCTCAATACCCTCATCGTGTTCTGGGTACAGAACGTTGTTTTTATCGCCCCTATGCTCACCTAAATACCAGCGTGTTGTTTTAACTGCATCAACGTTGTCATAGTTGGTGAAATGATACGTTGGTATCAACTCACACAACACCTGTACTTCACATTCTCTTATGCCCGTTTCTTCTTCTAACTCCCGTAATGCTGTCTGTCTGTAACTTTCGCCTTCTTCACGTTTCCCTTTTGGTAAGTCCCATTTTCCGTTTCGTTCTATCAGTAGTATCGAACACCCGTCCATCACAATCATTCCACAGGATTCAATCTGTTCATAGTTATCGTACATAATACCTCTCCGCATTGAAACTCAGAACACTTTATAATTATACACAGATATAGTCAATACTTACCATGCATTTTGCTTTTTATAACAATTACAAATAAATACATGGTTTCGTATCTGAGAATTTCTGAAATTTTTTCTTTGTAGTCTGGAGTCTATTACCCTAATCCTATCCCCAAGGTTACTATACCCCCACCATTTAGGTATCCTCGTTCCTGGCTTGACGGAGAGCGTTTGGTTAAGGGTGGGCTGTACTTTGCCTTAGCTTGGTCTGGGTAAGCGCGTCTGATGTATAGGAGATTTGATTCTGCACTACACATCAGACTCATGTTACTACTTAGATGGAACGTACGGTGTGACTACACATCGGCACCATACGTTAATGGTTCGTCGAACGAATGTGGTTTCATCCTCATCGGTTCGAGTGAGTCTGGCATCTACTGTCTTGCCAGTTAGGAAGGCTGTGGTGTCAGATGCTTTAATATCTGCATATGTTTTTCTGGCAGGTACTAATATGCTGACTCTGATAGCTCCTTTAGGTACACGCATATTCATGGCTTTCCATCTGCTGAAGGTAAAGATATCTTCATAGGCTTTGCAGTTGCATCCAACTACTCTATGTACTGCATCTTCAATGGAGGTGGAGTTGTTGGCGCTTTTGAACTTGAAGGTCTTTGCATCGGCTGCTGTCATGGTGTTGGTGGTTACTTTCTTCATTGGTGTTACCTCGCTTATAATTTTTATTATGGCAGGATGGTATACCAACTACAACCAAAAGTCAACTCCGAATTGTCAGGACCGTTTACTTGACTTTTATGGAGGACCTGTTACCATGGACTCATAAACTTAATAACGAATGTAGAAACCGAGACACCTACCAGAAACAACGGAGAACCCCACCTGGCAAAAATATAATTGGGTCGCACCTAATAATAAAACTTCCAGGGTCGGCGCCTCCCCACTCTAGGCTTACTATCTTTTATGGTTCCATGGTATCATACTTGGAACTAATTGCAACCCTTGATATATAAGGTGGAGGCAGGGAAGGAGCATCATCTCTGCCTCCGTTATATCTTAGTCGGTTCGGACTAATCCGTACTCGGCTTCGATTTTATCTAGCATCTTCACGAAGGCTGCTCGTCCTCCCTCGCAATGTGCTACATCGTTAAACAATGCGTCTTCGGTAGGATTGTCTAACATCTCAGCGTACAAGTCTATGAGGTTGGTGGTGGTTAGGTAGATGGTGCTGTTGTCGTTGGTGTTGTTTATTATGTGATACATTTGGTATCTCCTTCTCTTTATTTGGATGGATGGTATACCACATTCAAACCATTTGCAACCCCCAATTTGGCGAGCAGTTTCCACTCTTGCTCAGGAGCCGGCTAGGGGCATGGGACGTGACATGCCTCTTTAGCTTATTCTATTTTATGGTTAGACGTTCTCCAAATTTATGTCGAGCATTTCGGGGTCCTCATCATACTCTTCCCCCATCGTGGCTTGATTTGCACGAATGAGACTGGCTAACGTTGCTAGGTCCTCAGTGTAAGGTACCTCCCCATCTTCTTCTGGGGAGGTGGTCCCTGCTAGGCGTATCATATCTTCATCTTCTTCAATATCTAAATGGTCAGGTCGGAACACTATGACTGATACCCCTGTATCGTGATTGTCTCTAATGTAGTCTAAAGATGCAGATGGATTATCTATGGTAGCTGAAGGGATGTTGGAGTCTACGATGTAGGTGGCTCCTGCTGTTTGCATCTCTGTGGTACTAAGTTTCCTGGTGGTGAATATTGTTTTGGTTGCTGGCATGGTGTTTTCTCCTATATCTTTAATTTTTATTTATTCGTTGACATCATTGTCATCCACTCAACTCTCAAAGGCTCATAAACCTCTACACGATAAGTTTCCAAGTTACTTAGTAAGTAATGAGTCATTGAGTCTGCTATACCGGCATCAAGTTCCGAGTTTAATCTCATTAGTTCATCATGATAGACTCCACGAACCTCTTTGTAAGCGGCATTAAGTTTGTCTTCCTCTATGGTCTCGAATCTTCTGCTATCAAATGTTGCTGTCATGGTGTTGCTCCTTCTATTTATTATGGATGGATGGTATCATGGTCGGCAACCAAATGCAACCATCAATTTAACAGTAGGGCGGAGGAGGAATATCGTGCTAGGCGGATGGAACGTACGGAGAGACACGGAGAGCGTCTCAATGGGTCCATGCTATTTATAATGTCAGAGGACCATACAAGCTGTCTCCGGCGATTGGAGAGCTACGGAAGGCTGGTTTAGAACATTTGTTCTATTTACTGGAATACGGAGGAGGATTTTAGAACATTTGTTCGGGCGCTGGCGCGCCAGATAAGGAAATACACTAGATAGTTTAACCTTGTAAATTATGTATCTTTGCTGTGTATATATAGAAATCCTTATGCTTTGTATCTGGATTAGTATATATTAAGACTTTCGTTCTACTGTTAGGATTTATTATTTTGATATCGGTTCTATTTGTAATCATAGGGCTTTCTCCACTGGTTCCCAACACTTATATATAAAATCTATACCGTACTCTGGATGCCATACTTTGATTAATACGCAATCTAATATCTGTTTACCTTTTATTATATGGAATAAGTCTATCACACTACTTTCCACTGTCGGTTCTCATATAATTCGGTATCAATAATCTCGACGAACTTTTGGCAACTTTCGCGCTCTTGCTTGGAGTGCTTGGTACAATTGGCGCTCTTCTCTTGGGCTTCATATACCATATCTCTAGCTTGAGCAGGTGTCATATCGTTACCTGCTACATCTATTGCATGAACGGTTCTACGTTCTATCCATACTCTGTATTTCTTCTTTACCATATTGGCTCCTAAAGGCTTCTATTAATTCATGGTCTAATCGTTGTCTTCTTTGTATATATAACAAACCAAGATAACTTATTAAGGCTCCAGCGATTACATTATTTAAAAGGGCTGATAATGCAATGGCGGTTATACAGAAATGTTTATGCTTGATACACCAATGGTAAACATTATTAAGCATGAATGATAACTCCCCACTGGCAGGCTACTTCTTCCCAATCTACTTCATCAAAGTTTGATAACATTACATCTGCTTCAATGTCTGGTCTGGTATATCTGTCTGTATCTCTTAACATTTCGGTACAATCGGCAGTAACTAACTCAAAGTTATTTTCTATGGTTTCGCGAATTAGTTTAGCTAGTGTTGGTATGTTAGGGTCTTTTGAATTGGCTACTTGATATCGTGTATAGGCGGCACTGATGCATAACTGTATATCATCTGACATCTCTATAAAATCCGCTATATATTCCGTTAGCTCTAAATTATGTATTGGTTCTCGTACTTCTTCCATGTCTATTCTCCTTCGTAACTTTTCTACTATGGTATAATCAACTCTGCTATAAATCAAGTCTCAATTTTATATCTAATCTTTTCGCAATAAATGCATTTAAAATCTACAAATTTACAACAAGAGTCGTTAGAACACATTAAAGGAAACCACTTATGTTCCTCCGCTTCACAGCATAAACTCACAACCTCACAGGTAGAAAAATCTGGTCTGACTACACATAACTTTGTTCCTTCGTCCATAATACTCCTCTCTTATATAATGATTTATTATAATCATTATACATTATTTGAATAATAAATTAGACGTGTCCTTTAAACTAATCCAGTAAAATTTGCTCGGACTTACTTCATATTCAAAATGATATCTACCTGAATCGTGAATTATAGGGTCTTTAATATGTTTATCGTAATAAAAACTGCTTAACACACGACTAAATTTTATATCATCATGATGTTTGTATTTTCTAATATAGTAATCTGCTATCCAATACCATTTAACGTCAGACAATATAAGGGCTTTAGTGTTATATTTCTTACCATCAATAGACTTTATTAAGCCACTAAAATATTGAGACTCACGTTTCATCTTGTCTGCCGGTACATTCTCAGTAATGTAGTATTCAACCTCTTTCGCAAATGTGTAAGGGTCTATAGCAGTACAATGAAGCTCCTCTATGATTGGCGTCAAATCATATAGCGGAGACTCTATAAGGTGATGCATAAAATATGTGGCGTAATTTATTCTCATGTTGCTCTACTTGTTAAATATTATAGAGAAGTCATTTAAGGTTTGTAAATCAATTGTACCATCAACTAACTGTCGTTTTAGTCTAAAAACTGTTCTTGTTGTAATATTGTTAGACTTTGCTAAATTCTCTACAGTGTCCGTGCCTTTATCTAAGGCATTGATAATATCAGCATATCTTGCCAATCGTTTATAGTGTTTAAACCAAAAGATATCATCATGTTTGCAAATAGGTAAAGGACAATCAAGGCAACTTTTCGAAACCTCACAGCCTGTATCTTCATACAAACCATATTCATATGCTGTTGATTGACTGTCGTGATAACGTTCTATTTCAGTTAATTCGGTTGTTGGTATAGACATTCTTGATACTCTCCTTCTTTTCTTTAAATAGTCAGGCAGGTAATGAAAAAGTTGACTAACGTCGAACATCCTACCTGACTACTTGTACCTTTCAGACCTTTTTAGGTACATGGCAAACCTTGTGGTCACTTCACGCGCGCGAAATCGTTTGTCCATAACTTACTCGTATTCCTCGGCTGTAAATTCTACATTAACAGCTAGGGTTTGTATATGTGGTGTGTCAGGATTGTTATATACACTAGTTGATAAGGTATCAACACTGTCAAGGTTTTCAATCACGTCAGCGAAATGACCTAAGGACTCTTTTATATCAGCGTTAGACTTCCTTTCATCTGGCACATCAAATATTAATATTCCCTTGTCATTTCTTCGGCACCATGCACTCATTTTCTCAGTAGTTTGATAATATATTTTCTTAGATGTTATCAACTCTGGCTCTATTGGTTCATTAGTATCTATATCGGTATCGGTATTATTAATCACGACAAAATCAGAATGGCGCTCCCCTCTCCATACGCATATATTATTAGAGGTATTTAGTTCATAAGGTATCTGCAACATGCGGTCCTTTGTAAGCAATGTCATATATTCTTTGTGTTCGCACTCATAGCCTCCTGTCTCACAACTATTCGTACTACAGTAAACCTGTATACGCTGTATCTCAAGAGCTGACAAATAATTCATAGCTTCAACAACATAATTTAAAAGCACTGTGGAGGTTGCTACATATGAAGGCATTATGTCTGCTAACATGTTTCCTGCAATCATTCCAATATCTTCTGGGGACCAATCTACGTCACCAGATGCGTTTCTAAATTCTTTTAACTGTTCTTGAAGGTCGAGTAGAGCTGTGGTAATATAGGTAACGGCAGCCAACTGCATTGGTCTAGCCAATAATTGTTTTAATGTTCCGTCGTAGTCGGTTGTATTTTGATTTTCATACCATTCTCCTATCATTCTGTATAATAGAAAACACACTTGATAAGAGGCAGAAGTTGATGCGTGATAGTCTATTTGGTCGTTGTCATACCATTTCATTAATGGGGACATATCGCTAGGCTCATCTGATAAAGTTCGATTAACGAAATATCTCGTTAAGGAGCTTATGGTTTCTGGCTCAACTGTTCCATCTTTAAATAAATACGACATAGATAGATAGGCTTCAAGTGTGTAAAACATTGCCTGAACATGTTCAGTTACAGGCGGAACAGGTTTGGTTCTAGTGAAGTCTGATGGTGTTTTATGTTCTAATGTGTTACCTAAGAGCTTGAAATGTTTTTTCAAGCGAACCTTATTTACGACATCCAACAGAAGTTCATTGATATCATCTTGATGATGTTGTCTAAGATGTTCACGCAAATCATCTGCCGTTAATGTCTCATCAACGTTAAAAACGAAATTACTAATTATGGGTGATGCCATTCCCATAAACATCAAACAATGTCTAGTATCTTGATATTTTTTTGTTTCAGCGTCAATGCTGACCTGAGATATATGTTTCATGATATATTTACTCCTTTGTAATTAAGCTCATACTATCCTATCAGGCTTATGAAAAAAGTCAACAAATCTTAAAAATGTATGTGGTAAGAAAAAATACCATGTTGTAGAATCAACGGAGACGAATGAAATTAAACAAGGTGATGGAATGTGTCACGTATTTTAAACTAGCGTCATTCAGCGTCAATGACTTTTGGTTCCATATCAATCTGAGCAAGTAAGCTATTAGTAATTTCGTTGCGTTGATAATCTTGGCTATACAGTAAGGTATATATCTTACGCTTTAAATTATAACCAACAAGCTCATTTCCTATGCGCGCATAGCTGAACGCAATTTCTCGAATAATAAATAGGTCTGTATCAGAAACTATAATCTCGGCTTCTAGTCCTTTATTTTTTGGGTCTGTAGTAAAAAGAATAGCATGCCCTAATTTTTCAATCAGCTCGATAGCTGTTGGTATAGATGAGCTATGGGCTAACGGACGTAATGGATGTATATGTTCGTCTCCAGGTTCTTTCTCAACCAACATGCTAATATTATCATCAATGTATAAGGCTTCGTTGCGTGTAAGACGTAGTTTTTTATTTTCTATATCAGGTAAATAGTCTTCATTATTTGCATGTTCTTCCATTATTCCTCTTCGTCATTAAGATATAATTCGTCACCTTCAGGGTTCAGACATACAGGTAAAGTAAACATTAATACAGAATTTTGGTTTCCACATGAGTTACAGGAAACTGTACTAATTTTAACATCATTTGGAACTGCGGCTAAGATAGTATCTACCATGGTTAAGTCGCAGATTTTACATAAGGCTAAAAATACATTGAGGTCCATATCGTCACTTTCAGTCTCTATCTTTATGTGTTTTCGAACAAACTCGTCGGGATTCATGTAACACCTCGACTATAAAAGTCCCTACCTTATTATACTCTTATTTTGAGATTAACTAAAAGATATTCAAAGTAAAGGTAGATAAGCATACAATATTCTAACTGCTTATCTACCCTACTTTAGACTAGGACCACCTCCTTATAATGCACCTTAGAGAAATTAAATGCTTTCATTAGTTCGCTATACTCAACTGGTCCTATCCATTTATGCACTAACTCAAGGTAACATTTAGCGAAATTGGGTCCATGATGGTCAGCGGGACCCTTTTGATAATTAATTACGTGAGCCATCTCATGACATATGCAAGGTAATGTTCTGTCAGCACTACTAGGTAAAACAATGTCTGTACCTGTAGCGTAAACTAATGGTAAATTCTCATCACCAATCAAATCAATATAAGGCATATCAATTGAAGCATCGTCTGATATTTTAGTAATAACCTCTATCGTTTCATCAATAGATAAAAAGTCTACGTCGTTCCAAAAACGACATGTTGATTCGGCTTTATATAATCGACCTCTTTGAAAGTCTCTGATATGTAAATTAGGAATATTTCCCATATGTGTTAAAGCCATGTTATCTCCTTACTTAAATGGTGGCGAATATATTAATCCACCATCCTGCCATAAAGCATTTAAACTATTTTCTCTAGTTAGACCAAGTGGCGTAAGATGCCTATCATAAACCTCACCATAGTTTCCTACTTGTCGTATAACTTCTTGCATGAATTGTGCCTTCACCGCTAATCCTACATCCAATACTTCTCCGTCGTTATAACTAAGTCCTAATAATTTAGCTACTCGTGGGTCAAACGGTTGCTTTATATGCCTGTCTATATTCTGGCTATTCACGTCTAATTCCTCTGCCTGAATCATTCCAAATATGGTCCATTGTACTATGTCGTAAAATTCAGAATCGTTATCCCTAGTTACGGGTCCTAAGGGCTCCTTTGATAATGTTGCTCCTGCTAAGGTAAGTTCATCAGGATTAGTTAAGGTGGCTTTGAAACTTAATAACGCTGATTTATCCATACTGATGGCGTTGCAGATGCCTCTACCAAAGGCTGCGCGCAGTGGCATATTTGTTTCGAACTCTAACAATTTAAAAGGTACGCCTGCATTATTAAAAGTTTCTTGGATGTTTCTGGAGGTTGTTGTGCCAGATACCACACAAATTGTGGAACCAGATAACTCCATTAAGGTGTCAGTGCCATCCATCAAGGTCTGCATTATGAGTAAGTCCATACCTTGGTACATAGTATCGGTATAAACTAATATACCTTGACCATCATAGAATGTGGTTGCTACAAAACTATTACCTAATCTCATATCTCTAGTTGCGGTCCATGTAGTGTTTCTAATTAACACATCAATAGTGCCGTCAGCTAATGCGGTAAAGCGTTCTCCGGCTGTTAAGGGAATATATTCTACTGTTGGTTTACCAAGTATGGATGTAGCTACAGCTTTACAAAAATCAATATCGAAGCCTTCATAGACGTTCGTAGAGAGCTTTATGCCGAACCCCTTGAGGTTTTCATTAACTCCGCACTTTAAAGCGCCTCTCCGTAAAACAGATTCTAATGTATTGCTAGGCAGACTGACTGTTTCTTCGATATTTTCTGTAATGTCATCAACGTTTTGTTGCTCGCCTATATAAGGTAAATGCCTACAGGATATTAAATGCAGTAAGCTAAAAAACACAACACCTAATATGAGCCAATCCCTAATCGTTAATTTTTTAAACATTTAATGTCCTACACTTCGGTCATTCAAGTGACTTTCTAATTCATCTTCCAGTTCTTCTAAACTCTTTTCTAGGTCCGCTATTTCGTCTTGAAGGTATTCTATATTAATATCCTGGACTGCGTCATCTGGTAAAGCTCCTAGCTCCCCTCTGGGCCATTTGATACGGAACTCAGTGTTCATTTGGGAGGTGTCCTGCATCCTTACTACATCTAATTCTAATTGTGTTATCTTGCCTTGCAACGTAAAGTACACTGATGCAATTGATAATAACATTGCAATAATACCTACCAAGGATTTAATATCTAGGTTTACTTTCCCAGACTCTGATAAATTTATTCCGTTACCGTTTTTGCCCATACTATTTCACCTTTGATTTAATACCACGGGCTTCTTCGAAAATTGTGGCTTGGTTATCTTCCAGCTTCTTAATCCTCTGTCTAAGGGAAGTTACCTTCTGGTCGATTTTCTTATCGAAGTCTTCATCGTGTATATGGAATACATTTTGGTCTGACCATTCCAATAACAGTTCCTCTATTTCCGAAACTCTCATGTCTAGTTCTCCAACATCTTTTGCCATCTCAGCAGAGCCTTCAGACAATAAACGACCCTTTAGATTTTCTATCTCAGTCTCCATTATGCCAAATCGTTCTATGGCAGAGTTGCTTACTGTATCATCTAATCTTTTTACAGTAGCATCTAGATTGGACATATACCATATCACCGCAAAGGCTTGTACTAATATAACGCCTACCACAGCTATAGGTACTTTTAAATTATTCATCAGTAATACCCTCCGTATTCTCGCTTCTCGCCACTAGGTAATAGACCCGCATTATTTAATTCTTTAAGCACATCATTAAAGCCAGAATGGTCAGACATTATAGTCCTCATCTCATTATCAATTACGCGTTGAACTTGCTCCACTTGGTCTAACCGTCCTTCTAGTTGAGATGAGCTTTTCGCATCTAGTTCCTGATATCGTTCGAGTTGTGTTTTTAATTCATCTATTTGCGTCGTATTGGCAGACATTTGGCTATCTAGTGAGGACACGTACCAAATTAGCGCGGCAGCCTGTAAGACAATGGTAACAATTATACCTAATGAAAGTTTTATATTTCCAAGTTTTATATCCATTATGACCCTCCTGCTCCTTGTACTGCAAGCATCTCCAGCTTAAGCTCTATCAAGGAATTTAATTTTTCTAGCTCGGATAATCTGTCCGATATTTCATCCATTTCATCACCGCCCATTTGGAACAGTGTAAGTAAGTCAGTCATTGAGATTTCATCCACTCTATTAGTTAAACTTTCTACCGTTGCATTTAAATAATCGTAGGGTTGTTCATCTAAAGTAGATTGTATCTTTTGAATACTGTTTGAATTAGAAGCTACCGCGGCATCTATCTGAGATAAGTACCAAACTCCTCCACCAATCTGAGTCGCGAAGCCTACCAGCACACTAATGGTAGCTAAATTAAGATTGAGTTTCATTTTAGTTCCACCTCTGCTCTGATAAAAAAGAATTTAATTCTTCTTCTACCGCTTGAAGGCGTGCGTTTAAATCATCGAGTTGATAATAATATGAATCAATTTGAAAACGGTTTTCGTTTATAACCCTTTGCGTTTGCTCAGTCGCCTTCCATAAATCATCTAATGCCCAATATACTTCTTGTGGAATTTCAACAGTATTAGACTCAGTAACGGTTAAGGTTGTGTTGGGGCGAGATTCAAGTGTAGCTAATGACCCACTAATTTTATTGAAGTAGTATAAACTTCCTAATAATGAGGCAAGGAAAAGAATTAATACAATAAATCCATATAGCTTAAATGAACCTCGCATAATCGCATCTGTTATTCAGGAATAACTAGCGCGTCTAAGAGGTCAGTAGCGGCTTTGTTAAACTGCTTCAGTTCTTTTGATACTGCTTTAACTTCGGCTTGGGTAATTTTTTTATCCTTTAAAGCGTTTCCTAAAGTAGTGATTACATCCATTCCCTCTTTGAGAATGTTTTTTGCAGGCTTAGATTGCCTGGCGTTCAACATTGCAAATTGTAATCCTAATGTCAGTATTCTTATCATGTCTTTTTCTCCTTAATTTTCTTGTTCATCAATCGCGCATTGTTGCCAATTTCCACATCCGCACTGAGTTACAGGTACGTTTGCTTCACATCCACATCCTTGGCAAGGGCATGCCGATTCATCTTTGCATATACATTGGGTAGAGGTTTCATCAGCACATTCACAAACACAGTTGCTATTTATGTCATCTACCATTTATCTTTCTCCTATATCCAATAATTATCTCTGTCTTTTTCTTGTTGGGTTCGGGTATCATACTCACAATACTTGCAATGAGCAGACTCTACTGGCTCATCAATATGTTCTATGTGTTTATATAATGCATACTCTTTATTTAAATGGTCGTGATATTCATGACCGTTAGTCAAGTGTAAAAAGTTTAATGCGTGAGTAATTATGTTCAACGTCGATATGTTATCTCCTTTATGTTTAGTTCTTCCTTTATTTTAGTCATAATTTCCAGCCGCCACTTCGCCTTCAAATTCTTTTATCCATTGTGTTGCGACTTCTTTACGTTGGGCTGTGCTAAACGAATGACCGAAGTCTTTTTTATACTGTTTATTAGCATCATCAATTAAATAGCCAGCTAGTTTAACGGCTTTATCAGTTTCATATGTTCCTTTATCAAGTTTTCTTTTTAAATTTCTAATAATTGAATCACGCCTGTTACTAAGTTCAGGCATTGAATCTCCAGTTATATGTAATTCTCTTGCCTCAGTCGAAAGATTTTCATAGCCTTCGTGTGCAACATCTGCTACAGCTTTATGGGCTTCGGCTAAACTTCCAGTAGATTTTTTGGGATTGCCCGTATAGGCTAACTCCCCATCGACAATCGTGGTTTCATAGCTATCAACAATGGCACCTCTGTGTCCGTGAGTGTAACCGCTGGGCTCTTTTTTACTCTCTGTTGCTTCTGACGAATCATCTCCTGCATTAGGGTCTTTAACCCAATGACCATCATCTCGTTGTTTTAATCCTTTGCCTTCCATTCGAGCCTTTGTTTCGGGGTCTGTCTCTTTTAATAATTCAGCTATTTGTTTTGTAGCTTCCTTCTCAATTGATTTATTATAATCTCGTGAAACTTGCTGAAAAGCCTTTTTTTGTTTTGAGGATAAATTATCTGCTTTATTTAACAGTTCTACTATTTGTGATATTGATTCGTTAGTTTCCATATTAACTCCTTGTATCTATCCAATATTGAAATGTTTTAATTTTGTCCAGTGTATTATTAGATTTATAAAATTGCAAACTAGGTCTAAATGGTTTACGTTCAGCCTGCTTTGTTTCTGTATTTACTAAGCAACTTCCGTCTTGGCACGTTTGTGTTGACTCAACGCCTTCAGTTTTCAAAATATCGAACTTGGCTCCTTGATTTACTCCAACTTCGCAAACTGTAATTTCAGCCAAGTCTAACTCTTGAACTTCCATGTAAGGCGAGTTGTCTTTCATAAGCTGTTCGGTTTTTGTTGCAGAGCCTGCAATAGAATATGATTTAAGTTTACCTTCATTAATTTGGTCTAATACGCGTTGAGCTATATTGGTATCGTTTCTCATCTCTGTAATGAAAAACAAACCTTCTTCATTCACACCAGATTTAAATACCTGTCCGCTTTTTGTTATGTAGGCAGGCAACGCCCATCCTACTTGTACATCTGAATGTAATACCATAGCGTTGCGAGTTCTAAAGTTAGACATATATTTCGCGAAGGCTTTTTCTAGTGCAGACATCTTAATTAAATGACCTTCTCGGTCAATCACTTCTACAGATGCTGGTCCTCCTACCACTACAGGTTCATCAGGGACATCATCAGCATATTGTTTATATACATCATTTTCTGGATACGCGCGAGATAAGGTAAGTATTTCACCGGCAGATGCTATACCTGCCTTAAACAATCTTTCATATTCTTCTAACGCTTCAGCAATATCATCAACTGTAGTTGCTCCGTATGCCTTTTCCAAGACAACAATTGATGCATCTTCTGAGACTTGTTGATAAACATCTAAGTTAGTCATTATATACCCCAGATAACGCCACGAATTGTCGGTGTGCCTGTGGCTGAAATTACGCTTACTTTATCTTTAAAGGCTATAGGTAACTGCGTTTCGTACGACTCACCAGCCCCTACAGGTATACCCGTAGATGCTGTGGCTGTATGGTCAAATGCAACGTACACTATTTCTCCACCTGTGCTAGATTCGTTAGTGACTTTTATTCCTCGAACTTGTGTCATGCCAGGTCGCTTAATAGATGTTGAAGCATTTTCTGTACTAGTCCATTCGTAGTTAATTCCTACTGAACCGTCTACGTAAGTTGATACTGCAATTGTGTCATCACGAACTTCCCATCCAATTTTATCAACGTAATAGTTGATATTGTGTTGGGCTTGAGTCGTTACGTATAAACTATAGGCTGCCGCATCAGTAGAACCTGGAATAGTATATTGGGCAGTAAGTCTAGTCCATGAGGTAGCTAAGTTTGAACTGCCTGACGTTGCTAATACAGTTGAACCGTCTGCGTCTCGTATCTCAAGTTTAACGGCTCCTGAAGCCGAAGCTCCTCGATGTTCAATCTGGGCTGTTATATGTTGCGGAAAATGCTCAAAAGGAATAAGCGGTGATGTCCAATAAAATCCTTCCCCTGCGGCAGAGTTAGCAGGATTGACTAACAAAGATGCTGTGCCAGTAGATTGCTGTCCTGTATCTCTTGAAATAGCTGACCCTGTAGCTGTATACGTGCTAATATCCGTCGCTTCAATTCTGGGATTAGTAACTAAGTTTACAGCTATTTCACCTTGACCACATGTTAATAAGGTAGCGGCAGTCGTGCTGGTTGCTTGCCTAAAAGGCTGATATTTAGTATTGGGGTGCGTTGATTGTCTTGTTGAGTAATCAATCTCCCATTCGCGAACGTCAATGTGTTTGTCCATTAATTTCTCCTAATCATTTATCACGGTCGTAACGGCAACTACACTAGCGATTACCGCGGCACCATGAGCAAGTAATATTCCAAATAAAAATAAAAGAGACTTAGCGCCATAAAACCGGCTTCGCCAGTCGCGTAAGTCTTCTAATTCCGAATCTAAATTTTCTAATCTGCTACATAAGGCTTCATTAAGTTGGGATTGAGTTGCTATGTATGTATCTAATCTTTCCATATAAACTGCTAAATCTATTGATATCTGTTCAGTTTTTTCAATCATTTATTCACACCTAAAAGTGGTTGTTAATTTTATATTTGTTTAAATTTATGTTGCTTTTCATAAGCCATTCACTACTCTTAGGGGTAATGGGAAGCGTAGCAATTATGACTACGCTTCCCAAGTCAGCAAGATAATTAATCTTAACTAGCGTTCAAATCCGCAATTTTGCTTTGGACTGCGAAATTTTTACAACGCAATTCTGCCATTGTGTATACTAAGCCTCTAACAACTAAGGAGTTAGATGCAAAGTAATCCCGGTTCTCTATATAGGTCGATGGCTGGGCAATTGCTACTTCCAACGCTCGTGTATCTAGGACATAAACATTGGAGCCAAGGACGGCATCGTTGGTTGCAACTGATTTAGGACAATCTGCCTCAGGCAGTATTGGAATTCCCTGATAGGTTGCAAGCACTAGTCCAGTTCTGGTCCCTGGGAAAGTTCGTTCTGAGCCGACACCAACTTGGAACTCTTCTTGTCCCATATATCGTTGATTGGAGCTTAGTAGTCTTTCTAGGTTAAAGTACTGGTCATGCCCTAGGACGATAAGGTTTGGCTCCCCACCGTTCTCCCTTATTTTTTGTATTGCTGTATCTAGCAATGTCAGGCTTAATGCTCTTCCGGTCCCTCCATTGTAGGAAACGGATGCACCAGCTGACCAACCGCCGGCTGTCCTGGTATTGATTGACAAATCGTAGGCTCTTACTCTTGATGTTAGGTTACCTACAGTAGCACCGTCTTCCATAACAATATCATCGAGTGAAGTCATTCCAGCTCTGGAAAACACATAGGCTACGTCCCCATCCGCGAACGTAGTTCCTGTAGCTACCGTAACCACTCCCGTGGACTGGTTGACAGCGGATACGACCGAACCTGACTGCCTGTCATGACCAGACGCGCTGGCATCATATTGAGCAACGGCATCACCAACCTTAAAGTTCTTGGCTATTGAAGCTGGAACAGTAAAGGTAGTGGTAGCGCCAGCAGAGGTCAAATATGCAGACCCTGCAAGCATTTCTTCGTTGATTTCTTTAACGTGGTCCATTTGAGCGTTTTCAGCTTCCATGGCTAACACGTCGCCAACTCCGCCTTCAAGTTGTGAACTGAATACGGATTTGACTGATGCTCCGAACGTCGTCCCGACTATTCGTGGTAGGGAGCTGATGGTTTCGATATTGGAAATATCCACCGTTGGAAGGGACCCAGTTTCCGTAACCGGTCGGCTTCGACCACTACCACGGTCTGTTCGAACTCTCCAACCTGCTGTAGTTCCCCAAACAGTTCTTGGCAATGCGTTGAACAGTCTGGTTTGGTTGTTTAATGCCTGCCATACTTTGCGACCATAGGTAGCATTGAAAATGCCGGTGCTAGTATCGACAGTAAAGTAACTTTGTTTTTGGAGTTGATTATCCCCAAAGATGGAATTATATAATCCCTTCTGACTCTGGGAAAGATACTCCTGTAATGATGGGTTTGACATTAATATCCTCCTTTAATTTTATCCTAATAATTCTTGTGGAATTCCTTCGGTTTGTCCTGCTTCAACAGCTGTTTGCATGTCTTTCAATTCTTTGTAAGACAGTTGAGCTAGTTGGTCAATGACATCGTCATTAGTTTCGGACTTCTTGATGAATGTGCTTTCATCAACGCCTAAGGATGTAACTCTTTGTGGTGATTGCAATGCAGTCTCTTCACGAAATCCCATTTGTCGCAATCTAGTTTCGGACTCAGCTTTTACAGCCTTTTCCAATTTTGAATCATAATCAGCAAGTTGTTTCTGCAACGAGTCAATTTGTTTCTTTAAGGACTTCTCCATGTCATCTCCATCCTCATCTTCTTCATCTTCCTCATACTCTTTTTTGTATTTCATTTTTTCCATATCGTCTTCGTCATCATCATCATCTTCTTCATGATGACCAGGAACGTGTTCCTTCATTACGATAGGCTTTTGAACTTCGTCAGTTCCAGGAGCGGGAAGTTTTACATCTTTTTCGGAATCGTCAGCGTTCTTTTCATCTTTGCCAGTTCCTTTCGCTGGTCTTTCAAACTCAGCCTTTATCATGTTCAGAACTTCGGCACTAACGTCTCGAACAATTGATTCTCTTTCTCTTGCTTTAGCCAGTCTTTCTTCCTTTTCTATGTGTACATTCTCTTCTCTATCTAGTTTAGTATCCATTTTGGCAAGCACTTCTGCAATAGCGCCTAACGCTAAGGAGTTGCCTTCCATTTGTTTCTCTAATCGGTCAAAATCCATTTCAGACATTCTATGACCCTCCTAAAAAATAATTTTGTTTTTTAAAAAGGCTGGTCTGAGCCACTTCCGACCTTTTTATATATGTAGACGTTGCCATAGAGAACGACAACTCTACAGACTATTATACATAAAAAAACATAAAATTTATAAAAAATTAAGGTTTTATAATATAAATCTTAAAAATAAAACTTGACTTTTGGTTAAAGTCGTTATACCATACAATCATAAAATCACAAAGGAGCAGAAAACACCATGCCAAATACCAAGTACAGAAAAACCAGAGATACCCAAAGACAAAAAGTTTACGACTTCGGATGGAATATTGGAAAGACCTTTCCTGAATTAGATGTAAAACTCGACACCTCAGAAGTTCAAGAATTTGTAGATAAAGCATTTTCAAGATATTCTACCAAAAGTACACCATCAGTTACATTTCGAGCAGATGGCAGACAGTCATGGTACCGAGCTAGAGAACACAGAATCCATGTTATGGAAAGATGGGGATGCACTCCATTAGTATTGTGCCATGAAGTAGCCCACGCCCTTATTCATAAAGAATGGAACTGCCGATACGAGTCAGACAGAGGATGGTATCGTCACACATGCGCCGCTCACGGACCAGAGTTCGTAAAAGTGTTTACCGAATTAATGAAATGGTATTTAAGAACCTTAAAAGTTTCGCAAACAGACAAACAGTGGAACAAAGGTCTTAAAGAATACAAAGTAAAAGCGGAAAGCACAAAAGAATACTTAGCCAGACTGCCTATAGTAAAAAGACATCGAGCCTACATTCCCAGTATAGTTAAATTGAAGTTGCATCAAAGCGTTCCTACCAATGAATCATTACTAAAAGCCTTCTCAGAATATATGTCTGACTAACATTTAAAATAAAAGTCTAGTCGGTCTTTACCTGTTCATCGGCTAGACTTTTTCCGTTCCTGTAACCCCTGCGTTTTGAATCTGCAACATTTGATGACGAAAATCATACATGGGTACCTGAACTAGTTTTTTTAATTTCTCTACTTGTGTACCTTCAGGCATTGACGCCTCTAATAAGTCCAATACTTTTCCCACCATTCGTGAATGATGTTCAATTATAAATTCTTGCTCAACACTAATTTTCAATTTATCTGAATCAGCCATTTTTCTTCCTTTATGATATGTAGGTCTGCAAACCCATTGATTTGCTTAATGAATTAATTAACACTTCTTTTACAGCACCGCTTAAATAAAACTTACCTTTATAAGGTTTGCTTACATCAATAACCGCCCATCGACCATCAGCGCATTTAATCGGTTTAAAGCCCGTATAGGTTTTAGTATGACCTTGAACCCTCACGCGTCTTCCTGTAGAGGTCGTTCGTATATGGGGTGCTACGGTACTTGTGTATGTCGTAGAAGCTGATTCGCCTTCGCTACCAAATTCAACACGTCGCGCATATGGCATTTCATACCTAATTTCAACCATGTTCTTATTTAACCTTACCAATGCTTGGCGTTTTAATCGTCCTGTACAAACAGGAACTCGTTCTTGAGACTTTTCAAAAATGTCTAATCCCATTCTTGTTAGTGCAAGGTTAATTTTTTGTTCAATCGCTCTGGACATCGCGTTTATCCTTTCGTGATATATAAGTTAACTTACCATTAGGTAGCTCGTCTCCGTGCATCCTAACGCGTTAGAAATTATGAATATCAAGGTATTATACTTGTTTTTTCTTGAAATCAGACCAAGTTGATGATAAATCGTCATGGAACACAAATTCATCATTATCGAATTGATTTAAATAAATTGTCTCTTTTCCTAGATATCCATATCGCGGATGGAAATAGGTCACAATTTGTTGGGGCTTGGTAATGACTGCTAGTCGAGTCATTGCAAATTCATCTCCACCTTTGACACATCCACAAATAATGGCATGACCAGTTCCAATATCTAACTCATCCACTCTGTGAAAGTGTCCCAACATTACCGAATCAAATGTTACAGGCAACTCGCTGTCGGGGTCTTCAGCATTTACTTTAGAAATTTCCTGTTCGAGGGCTGTTCGATATTGCAATACTGACCTTAGGTTTGTTAACACTTTTGTAATAGTGCTAATTGAACCAGCGCCTGACGCGCTGTCGCCATGCATGATTAAAATATTCTTATCGAACACTTTAAAGGACGATAAATAACTTTTACTAATTTTAAACTCAATATTTTTCTGCTCACTACAAAACGCCGCTACCCATTGATATAACATATAGTCCCAATCGACATACTTATCTTTCATTGAAGGCTTTCGGTGCATACGACCATGATTACCTACAACGCATGGAATTGTAATCTTATCGTAATGAGGTGCTAAGTACATGATAGCCTGCGCAATTAAATTAGCTCCTCTAGCCATCTGCATCATTGTTGGAGCCTGATTAGTTCTAATCAACTCATCATGGATATCTCCACTTATCATATCTCCTAACATCGGTATTATTAATTCAGTAATAGGAACCGAAGCTCTGCGCAACTCAGTAAGCAATAACACAGTTTTTGCCCAACCATGTAGTCTTTTATTAAAAATATCGAAGTCATACGAATTAAGATAATTCATTTGTTCCAATGAAACGTATTCTCCAATATGCGTATCGGTAAGAGGTGCTACAACAATTTGGCTAGACTCGCCTCTAATCTTACGTGTGGGTTTGGGAGATTTAGTTACAGGAACTTTTGATAGTGGAATAGTAGCTTCTTGAATAGCGTCTACCAATGCGTCTTGCAATAAACCTTCCTTTAACGAAGTTTCATACAGACGTTTATGATACCTAGATAATGATTGATAGGTTGCAACGCGTCTATCTAGTCTAATTCGGTCGCGTAAGGAATCTGTTTCTATATCATCAATATGAATTGAATCAACTGAAACTTCTTTTGCGTACCAACGAGCCACTGTTGTTCGGTCTACGCGAACGTTGTATGAGTTTTTCAGGTACTGCGCTAGTTCTTCCCATGTATCGCCTAATAACCGTTTCTTGATTAGGGACTCTTTTGCTTCTGCTGGAATCTTGGTCATAATCTATATCTCTCCTTAATGCTATGCGTTTACCGCACATTAAACAAATGAGGTCATTCTCAACGTCTAAATGCATTGCGCCTGAACATTTCGGGCAGGTAACATTAGTCATTGGATAAAAACCGCGTCAGTTTAGATAAAGATGACTCAGACATCAACTCATCTGGTTTGAGACGCTCTCCGTTAATCGTAGTCGACTGTTTCTTCATGGTTTTCTTCTTTTTCTTGTATTTTCCATAGGTAGGAGTATATATACCAGGATTATCAGATGTAAACACGTTTCCAATTCCGTCTTCTTTATAAAGCGTTTTAATGGTGTTTAACCAGTCGCGCAATAATTTAGTAGACAAACAATCTTGGAAATTATAATTCGAGATATCTTTCAACAGCTCAACGTTGCCATCTTGTTGCCATTGCTTATATGTATCCATGCTAGTTAATGCGTTTACAATCGCATCCTCTCGTTTTGGCATATAAAACTTTTCAATATTTTTTAATCTATATCTAGGTTCTGATACCATTACACCTTCTCTCATAATTTGATATAGGTCCACAAACTTACTTAAAATGCCTTCTAGTACGTCAGAACCCATATTATGTTTTTGTGATAATTTGCGTAAGGCGGTAGTTTCGTAATGATTAAAATGATAAATTCTGCTATCAGGATTTTCTTCTATGTATGTTTTAAAAAAGTTTAACACGGAACTAAAGGCTAATTTTTCCTCTTCATAGTCATGACTCCAAAATTCTTTATACACATATTCAGAATCATTTAAATGGTAAATGCCAAACAAATAATCTAAACTTGAATTACTATCAGCAATACCTTCCATATCAAAAAATAAATCGGTGTTGCTAGGTGTCGGTAGACGATTAAGTCCTCGACCTTTTTGTAAAGGTAATAATTCAAAAGCGTTGATATCGTTTTCAATTTTATATAATTGCAACCTAGCCTGTGCTTGTAATTGTTTAAGAACATTTACGCTAAGATTTACATTTGTAGATGTTATATCTACATCTGCCAACTCTTGAATGGTATAGACGTTTGCCGTATTTAATTGTTCAATCTGCGCTTTAGTTATGTTTGCCACACTTTTAACAAAGACATAATCCATTTGTTCCCATTTATTACACCACATGTCATCGTGAATCGAACCTTTAACTATTAAGCACTTATTTTCCTCCAATTGAAAATAGTAACAAGTTCCGCATTTCTGTCCAGATGCCAACTGCTCTACATTGGCTTCATCGTATTGTACTTCATTTTTGTCATATTTTTTATCTTGTTTTTGAAACATTAAAAATTCAGTAACAGATTTTTTATATCCTGATGCGTGAGCCGCCTGCGCTACTGATTGGGCTTTCTCTTTAGTATTAAATGGTCCTTGAGTACCCCAATACCATTTACCGTCTTTTTGTGTTATAGGCATACTAGTTATTTTATATCCTCAACCTTTGAACCTTTAGGAGGTCTTCCGGCTAATCTTCGAAATCCCCATTGTTTATCCTCACCTTTTTTGTCCCTTGCTTCAGACCATTCATCAATATCCCTATCTTCCATTTCCTCTGAATTAAACAAGCCTCCAAATTCAGACATGGAATCTTCACTCTCTTCAGGTTCGTCAGGTTTATTAGCTACCATAAATTGCGCATCTTCTAAAGCAACTCCTAAATCACTACTATCATTTGCTATAGTTACAATAAATCCCATACCATTTAATTGACTAGCCATAGAAACTCGTTGTTGTGCCATAGAAATTCTCGTGGCTTCCGCTTTTTCTTCGGGAGTTTGTAGCAGTAAATCCCATTGCTCAATATTAAAATTCTTTAATAGTGTGGGCAAAACTTTAGTGTGGAATAATCGTTGGTCGCCTTCTACAACCCTACTCATCACAACAAGTTGTTGGGTTTGTGTACTAAGACCTCCAAAGGCATCAGCGGCACCTTGCCACGCAGGAGAAACTCCCCACATAGCCGCAATACGCTCCCTTATCTCTTGCCTGACAGGCAAATAGTCCATTTCCTGTAGAGTATGAAAAAGTCTAACTAAATCAACGCGACCCCTATTTGTTTTTGAGGAAACCGCTACCATTGGAATAAAGTTAGGGTCAAGTCTAGTTTGACTTCGAATATTTTCGCGTTCGCGACGTAAACTTTCTGGGTCGTCAGTTGTAACCATCAACATACTTCCTGGAGCTTTTCGCTCAAAGAAATAACGATAAAGGTTTTTATCCATTCCAATTAAAGTGAGGCATTTCTCAAAAACCGTTAACAAAGGACTCCAACCGTATGTTTCTGTTGGAGAAAATTTTGAAAGGTGTATAACCTCAGTATCTAGTAAATACAAAATTTGATTTCTGTGAGTATATTTATACATAGCTGGTCTAAATTCATTACCGCACTCTTCACATTCACCAGGCTTCTCAGATGTAATATTTCTATGTATCACACATAAATAGGTTTGTCGTTGAGGCAGTCCATTCTCATCTAAATCAAATTCAATTAGAGCAGGATTAATTCTGCGTATCTCATCTACTTTCGACGTTAATTTTCCGTCATCAGATACATGATATGTTTTAGATAAGAAAATAAAGGCATCATCTATACAGTTTAAATCCCAATGAACCTGTCTTAAAACCTCTTCAAGAGATTGACCAAATGAATTACAGTGAGTCATAAATTTAGTAAATTCAATGAGTTCATTCGGGTCGGCTTTATCAACTTTAGCTTTCCATTCAAAGCCTCGCCTAAACACCTCACTGGTAATATGACCAACTGGACCTCGAACTTCTTCCACAGTCATGGCTATAGTTTGCAAGTCGCTAATTAATTGTTGCCTATACGCCATTTGGTTTTTAATCATTGAATTTACAACATTATCTAAACCAATTGATGGACTATGACCTGTGTCATTAGAGGCTTTCATTAATTGCATAAGATTAATCTGTTGGTTAAGTTGTGCCATTTGTCCAGCTATGGCAGGCACCTCTGGTAAATACTCAGAAAGTTTCATTAATTTTATCCTTACGCTATTTTAAAAATCATGATATATAAGTCATCTTACCATAAAACAACGCGTCTCCGTTGATTCTAATAAGATAAATTTGTCATTATTCATGGTATTTTACTGTATTTTTACGATTTTTGAGACAATTTTGAAATATCGCTTAAACCTGTAATTTTTAAGATAGCATCCATACCTTTCTCTTTTAAGTAGGTATCCTCACTCAAAATAGGTTTAGAAGTTTCCGAGATTCTCAAACTATTAATTTCATCTGAGTAAGATTTAGCCTCACTCTTCAAATTATCTATTTCAATTAGTTTTTCTTCGAGTTGTGACTCTAGTTCAAAATACTCACTATCATCTATACCAGAAACGGCATTTTCTATAATTCCCAATCGTGACGCTTCCCTAATTAAAGACATAAAGGCGCTTTCGGTAATAATTTGTACAGCCGGACTATCATCAGGTATTTCATCGTCAACATCGGCAGATTTTAAACTTTCGTGCCAAGTATCTAGTATTCGCCATGTTCGTGTTTTTTCATCCTGTATAGAAACATATTGGTCATCTCGACCTCTTAACGTATTACCTATCATTTATCTCTCCTCGCGTATAGGGCGGTTCATATCATAAAAATGAGCTTCTTTCAGCAATGAGGTTAAAAATGATTTTCCGTTTGACCTCATTACAGTGACTAGGTCTTTTTCTACGGCATATAGAAAATCCCCATAAGTGTTTTCATCCCAAGCATGCTCATGATTATACCCTAATTCTTCTCTAATACTTTTAATGTCTGACACACTCCAAAATGTTTCAGCATACAACTTTTCCTTATCTTTGCTTATCATTATATTCTCCTTTTCTTATGCTATTGTACAGGCACTCCACCCACAGCTCTTGCATGTTTCACAGCCACTATCCTGTACTATTTGTGGTGTGTCGCAACATGCTATTTTTTCTTGCTCAGTATTACCTTTAACAAGTACCTCTTTTTCTCTACTGCCCGCCCTGTAAACTGTTATACCTTTACAACCGCTTTTCCAAGCTAAGAAATACGCTTGCTCGACATCGGCAGGGGTAGCGCCATTATCAAAGTTTATAGTCTTTGATATGCCTGCGTCAACATGGTCTTGGAAAGCAGCCTGCATTAATACGTGGTCATCAGGGGCAATTTCAGGTGAGGTAATATATACTTCTTTGGCCCAATCAGGAATATCAAAAGAGTCATCAGCGTCACTTAATGTTCCTCCAGAAGCTAAATGTTCCAATAGTTCCTCAGAATAAAAAGGCTCTTGTTCTAAATATTTGTTTACATAGTGTAAGGTCTTGCCTTCAAGAATGTTTTGCTTCTTCCATGTAAGCGCAAACGTTGGTTCAATACCACTCGCGCAGTCTGCAATCATACTAATTGTTCCAGTAGGTGCTACGGTCATTTTGCAATGATTACGGTAATGAATAGTATTTCCATCGTTATCGACAAAAGCTGTTGAGTTCCAAGCAGGAAATGTTCCTCTTTCACGCGCTAACTCTATTGATTGTTCATTAGCCCATTGAGTAATTTTTTTCATTAGTTCTCCGCCAACCTCTCTGGCTTCCTCACTATTATAAGGAATTTTTAATTGAATTAACAAATCACTAAACCCCATAACTCCTAAACCAATTTTGCGTGTAGCTTTAGTCATGGCTTCAATGTCTTCAGTAGCGTACTCATTGGCATCAATAACATTATCTAGGAAATGAACAGCTGTTCTGGTTATTTTTTGTAGTTTTTCCCAGTTAATTTTTAATTGCCATTTTTTAGTTCGAATATTAGGTTGATAAAATTGCGCTAAATTAATCGAGCCTAAATTACACGATTCATTTGGAAGTAAAGGTTGTTCACCGCATGGGTTTGTAGCAATCATATTACCATACTGTTCTGATACATGATTGTCTTGATTGATTCTATCAAGAAATACCATTCCAGGTTCTCCGTTTTTCCATGCTCCTTGAACCATTTCGTTAAATACCTCACGGGCATTTAACTGACCAGTAATTTGTTTAGTGTGTGGGTCAATTAAATCATAGTCCATATTATTCTCAACGGCTTTCATCCAATTAGAATCAACTCCAACGGAAATATTAAAGTTATGAATATCACCTTCTACGGACTTACAGCGAATAAATTCTAAAATATCTGGATGTCGTATATTCATAACAGCCATATTAGCGCCATCACGCTTACCGCCTTGGGTAATCATGCTTGAAACGCTAGATAAGGTCTTTAAAACTTGAATAGGACCGCAAGCGGCTCCATGCGTTGTGGTAATATGTGAACCTTTAGGTCGCAAATTAGATAAAGCAAATCCTGTTCCACCACCATATTTCTGCACCATAGCCATATCTGTTGCAGTTTTCATAATGTCTTTCATAGAATCGTTTAATGGAAGTACGAAACAGGCAGACATAGTTCCTTGTTCTGTACCTGCGTTCATTAAGGTAGGACTGTTAGGGAGAAAATATAGGTTTCTCATCATAAAATAAAAATCTTTATGGGTTAACTCAACCTCTACCGGTAATGCTCCATACTGCCTGTCCACCTTTGCTAATGACCACGCCACTCTATCAAATAAACCGTCAGCACCTTCAATAGGTTCAGAATTAATATTTTTTAAATAATACCTATGGTTTAATATTATTTCAGATTGTTCAGATAATTTCTTTCCTGAATGGGTTTCTGATAATGGTAAGTTTAAAGATATACGGCTAGTTATTGTCATAAGTTCCTCCTAAAATTTTTATCCTCTATGTCCACAATATAAACAAAGGTTACGTTCTTTTACCCAATATGATGGGTTACATAAGGGTTCTTCGCACATTCTATTTGGGGCGTTTGATAAATCAAAATTTGTATTTATCGAAGCATTAGAAATATTATTTTCGTCCTCATCCCATCTACTCTGTAAATCATCTTCAATAGTTGGCAAGGACTGCATATTATGCGAACTTCCGTCAACGCTTTCATCGAACCAATCCATAACATTTCCTAATGTTTGAAATTGATATAGTCCTGATTCGTGCGCCGCTTGCAAAGCCATCGCTATTGAGAAAAAGGCATCACCATGACCTAAAGGAGTTTCAGGAGCCTTTAGCTCGTTGTTAACAGATAATATTTGTCCTTTCTGCCTTTCATCACATAACAATTTTAATGTATTAGAATGAACGTATTTTTCCATTATTTGAGCCATGGTGTTTTTACTTTTACTTGTAAAGGACATTGGACGCCATACTGCGTCTAATCCTCTATCCTCTAATTCTCCTCTAGTGTTATCTATAAATCCAGAATCTAAATGAAAATTCTCAGCAACCAAATTTAAATATTCGACCTGGTCTGAATAGTTCCATCCGTCTAACCATGATTGGTGTATTTGTTCTATTAAACCTCCTCGTTTACGAAAAATAACAAGATGGCTAGGGTGTCGTTTTTTACCTATATCAAATCCTGCAAACAATCTTTCTTCATCGTTGTTCTCATATTTTTTATAGGCTGAATGATTTATTAACGTGGGGTCTTCACATTTTACTATATCCTCTTCCTCAAAATAAGATTCAGTGCTTAAATGAGGCACTAGCAAAAATTCAGATGCGAATGATTTAGGTCTAGCGGATTGTTGTTGCAATAACCATTCCTCTGAGTAAAGTTCAGGCATTAATACACGCCTGTTTGGAACAGGGTCTAAAGCTGGTAGCACTCTTGAATAAAAACGGTCATCAGATTGTAGTTTAGTTAATAAATCTCCAGGTAACATAGGCGTACCAAGAACAATTGTAGGCACACCTCGCAATGGAATAAATAAACTTTCAGTCATAAAATGGTCTTCAACTTTAGATAGAACGCTAAGATTTAATGGATTCTCAGGGTCCCTAAGTATGTCATCGGCAATTAAAGCACCGTTAACATGCATACCTCTTTTAAATGAGAAAAGACCGCCATGCGAAATTTCCATTGGACTACTACCTATAAAATACCTAAATGAAAAATCTGCTTTAGGAGACCTATTTGTCATCCATTCTTTTAGTTGAGGATTACGATTAACAGTTTTATTAATTTCTGATATATGGTAACGAGCCATATGGTCACTGTATGATAAATATAAAACCGAACAATCCCTTTTAGATTTTAATAATCTCCAAACCGAAAACGCGTGTCCTAAAATAGTGGACTTAAAATGAAATCTAGGAAGTATTGCCACATAGTTTTTATTGTCTTGAATTGCTCGTTCTACGTCTTCACATATCACGCCTATATGCCATGCTTGAAAATATTCAGGATGGTCAAATGATTGACTCCATACATCTCTAACAAATTCCCAAAACGAACCAACTTTAACAGATTTATGTTCTGTTAAACCTTGCGCTAATTGAGAAAACGCATCTTCAAAGGTTGTAGAATTATTGTTTGACACTTGTTTCCGCCTCTAAGTTTACTAACGCTTTTAATTTCACTGCAATTCTTGATAGGGTATCAGCATCACTAATTTCCTCTACCAATACAGACATAATTTCTTGTACAAATTGCAAATTAATCATGCCAGACATTACATTACGCTCGCCTTTAATGCCTAAATCTAACGCTTTTGCGGCATCTGATGCGCGCTCAAAGTTCATGGTTCCCAATTCGGCATTAGCTTTCCTACGCAATGTTTCATAGGTATTTAAATGTTCTTCTTGTAATCTGGCATATCTTTGGGTTTCTGACTCCGCAACTTTTTCAACAGAGGTGGCTCTAGCAACCGCCCGGGTTTCTCCCCAATTATATTGGGTAGCCCATGCGTATATAGTAGAGGGCTTTACAGCTACTTCAAATTCAGTCGTGACGGTTTCAGCAATAGATTTAGCAGGCATGCCAGATAAAAATAATTCTAAACATCGAGTTTTGACATTTTGTGGAATACGTTTTGGCATACTACTACCTATCAAATACACCGTAACCACTATCGGAGGCATGTTGCGATGAAATGTTTCCTCCATAAGGGCTACCGTCAGGTTGTAATAATCTACTAAAGTCCATATGCCCTGATACACCAGTTACAGACGTAAAGCATGCAGGAACCTTAACTTTCTGCGCGTCTTTACTAATATATTCATGATAGGTTAAGGCAATTTCATCTCTGGTACATATTGTGGACCAAATATGTTCTTGCTCACCTATAGGTTTATATGTCAAATTCTTCAATATTTTTCCTGTTGTTCGTTGAAAACCTTTTAATTCTTTGTTGTATAAGCAGTCTGTATATTTACAAAACACAACTTTACCATGTTCCGCCTTCACGGCTTCCATGTCAGGATATTCTTCAGTAAATTTTTCCACATACTCTTTCTTTTCTTGTTTTTTAGGCGCTGTAAACGCCACCTGAATCTCAGGTCTAGTTCTCTGTAAACTCATTCTTAAAACTCCTTTTTGACCATATAGCAATACATGACGCATCAGACCAATCCTGCTCTGTAAATTGAACTGCGCTTGACCATTTTGCATCAGTCCAATTTTTAATGTCTTGTTTGTTGCTATTGCCTTTCCCTAATATATATTTCTTCCATTTACGATTATCTACTTCAACGCATACGGTTGAGTTTTGATGGCAAATAACTAAACAACCAGCTACAACAGTTGCAATCCTTAAAGATGATTTTGGATTTTGTATAAATATAGCTGACTCGATTGATGCTATAATTATTGCATGGTTTATATTACTAAAAGAATCGTTAAAATTATCAATCATTTCTAAGAATTTTGTGGCAAAATCGCTTGATTTTCCAGTCCATTTTCCTTGTCCGATAACGCGTTCATCATCATCGACCAAAACAGCATGAATAGCCTTAGAGCTACAGTCTATTCCCATATACATAACTTTTGGAATTGAGGCATAAAAATGCCATTCATTATCTATCAAATTCATCCATAATAATATCGTTCATAGCTAAAACAATATTTCGTAATTGTCTAATTGTGTGTTGTAACGTGTCAGCATCTTTAAACATAATACCATATCGTATACCGCCTACACACACTTGCGTTTTTGCGCATAAGTCTAACAATTCATGTTCATCTAATAAGCTAAAATTACTTTCCATTTTAATAGGAACTTCTAGTTTGTTCCCTTCCTAAATTTCTGAGGGTAACGATTCTAGATACCGCATCATAGGTAGCTTTATATGCATTTAATAATCCTGACAGCCTTATATGTATTGCTTCCTGAGTTATTACATCTTGACGTAAACGTTTGAGTTGTTCATATTTTAACAAAGCCGCACCTCTCAGCTCATCGCGCGTAAGTTTTTTTAGTCCTGCGTTTTCACGCTCTTCAGCTAATTTATAAATGGCTGTGGAAAAACTTTCATTAAACGACGCATCTAGTGCAGTTTTAACCGCTGTGGTGTCCGCTACCTGATTTTCTAAATAAGCCCTGTATCCTCCAAACATAACCAAGTATTGCTCTAGTTCTACATTTGTGGCGTTCATCAATTCTGTAAAATCTAAATCATATTCTTTGGTTACTTCTTTTCCTATAGCAGGAATAGCTAAATCCTTCATGAAACGGTCAGCTACTTCTAACGCAAATTCGGGCGTCCATTTGGTAGATTCAGGAGTCTTCATTTTATATTTTCCTTAATACATACATTCATTTTATCACTAAATTCTTTAAGATATTCGTCCTCACTTAACAGAATTTGTTTAAAATTATTTTTATATGACTCAATTCGAGACTCAAAAAATGTATTATCTCTTAACTGCAAAACTTTTTCATAAAAGTCTTCAAAACTTGCGACTCTCTGCCAATCCTCAATGTTATAGGTGTTGTTTTTATCATATTCTTTCCAAACAAACGGCACTATATTCATCGCTAAGGCTTCTGCGTACCTTGCCGAGGTAGCCGTTGGGTCCAACCAATTAAAGCATAGTGTTGACCTGCAAGGTTCCAGCATAGGATATAAAATATGCCAATCTTTAATCCATTTGCTCTGCCTTACTATTCCACTTGGAAAACCTCCCACTAAAACCGTTGATAAATCAGAGCGATAAATTTGACGAATGAGTTTTCCTCTCTCGGTACCTATAAGACGTTTAGTCTCCAAACTAATATTATCCGTTTCGGTTAAATCTACTCCACGCATTTTTCCCCAATATGCGAAATCAGAAGTCTTGTTAATAACGTCGCCAAATAAGGGACTTTTTAAGGTTTGTATAAAATGATATTTCATACCATGAATATTGGCAGAAAAATCCAACTCATCAATTGAGTTAAATGATTTAAGCTCAATATTTTTTAATGTTTCGTTTCTATATAAATCTTCTGTATCCGCCCTATCTGATTGCCACACTATAACATGTTTATTTTTAAAATATGGTCTAATATTATCCATATGCTCTTCTGACCTCGCTAAATCTTTTGGATTTATTTGAGGTACTTTACCATGATATCTAAATTCTGAATCGCTAGGAATAATAATTACGTCAGCCCATTCAATAGTTTCTGGTGTTCGTTTTGGTCTAGTGTTATCAAAAGATACATTATAAGTTTTATATTCATGTTGCGGATTGTCTTTCATCCATTTAACATAATTTTCAAAAAAACTATCCAGCACAGTTTTTAAAGGTCCATTATATTTTACGTTACTTCTAAGCCTAGCAATTGTTATATTCATTAAATTACATCTTCCTTTTTACATGCGCAATACCTTAAACCTGTACAATCTTTGGGCTGTTCTGTCATATTCATGATGCGAAAACAACGGTCTTTAATATTATTCCAAATCTGCTCGTCTTTAGTAATCTTAAATGCCTTTATAGACTGATTATTTTTATTCTCATATAATACAATTCCTTCTTTACCTTTTGGATATATGTTTAAATATATTTGAGTTTGAATTATATGTTCAGGTTTAGGTTCTTTTAAAGCTGTGAATCCTCTTTGGTTAATAGATTTTAATTCTATTATGGTTTCTCCATGCTCTGGATGTTTTATTAAAAAGTCTAGCCTACCTGACATAGGAGGCATTTCACATTTTAATGAAATTTCTGTTCCTAATAAAATACCCATTCCGCTAAGATATTTTTCATATCGCAATCCTAAATAATCACCAACATCGAATATTCGACGTGTAGTAGCATTAATTTCCTCCTCCTGAACTAATCCATGATAACAATTATACAGGTAGCGGTCACATATGCTTCCTAAAGCTGACGGATAAAAAACGCCCTTTCTTGCTGATTGTGATGGTTTAGTTAAATGGCTATCAATAGATTTTAATAACCATTCATCTTGATTTGGTCCTAGTGGTGTTGAGGGATTTAATAATTTTTCAAGACTTGACATAATTTTTCCTTTATTTTATTTTTGGTGGTCTCTTTTATATGCACAACTTTTTCAATAGGGGTTTTATTTAATAATTGACTATCTCTATACTCGTCGCGTTTTTTTAAATGTCCATAAACTCCATCTGCCTCAATAACTAATTGAAGTTCAGGAATCCAAAAATCGACTGTATAAGATAAAAATGCCGCTTGTTCTTCATATCTAAAACCCAAATCTGATAAACAATCGGCAATTAAATTTTCTTGTTTTGTATAATCTCTAGGCTTCACGTTAATACCTGACGCATTAAATTATCGGTTTTTTGCTCATCGTCTAAAAATAATTGTTTTAAACCATTTAAGCCCATAGCCTTTTCATCATTATATGAATACCATGCACCTGACCTAGTAATCAAACCTTTATCTAACGCTTCTCTAATATAACTTTCTAGTATATCAATGCCTCCAGATACCCTAAACGGAACAACAGCACTACTCCAATTTTCACCGCCCACCTTTGTCTTACGAAGCCTAACCTCCATATCAAAGCCTATACGCTGTTTGTTTTCTTCAATCCACCCATTGCGGCGAACTTGAAGTAGGCTATGAGCAAAAAATGTTTGGGCTAATCCTCCTGGCATATTATCTAAAGCTACAGGACCTAAACTAGAACGAACTTGGTTAATACAAACAAACGCTGAGCCATGTATTAAATGTGGTAATAGTCTTGGCAACGAACTGTTTATAAAACGAGCTTGCCAAGCCATCGGTGAATAACTAAAATCTTCATCAACTACAGCAGATGGAACTAGTCCAGCTATGCTATCTAAAATAATAACATCTATACTATTTAACATCATTTCTCGTGCAACCTCTAAGGCTTCTTCACCAGTAGCTGGTTGAGAAACCAAAACTTTTGAAGTATCAATTCCACACTGCTCTACCCATTGAGCGTCCCACGATAATTCAGTATCAATCCATCCAGCGGTACCACCATTGACTTGGGCGTTTTTAACAATTTGAGACGCTAGGTATGATTTACCTACATTAGTAGGTCCATACATTAACGTCAATCGTTTTTTTGGAATACCGCCTCCTGTCAAATTATCAAGAGAAGGTATTCCGAATGGAATACGTTCGTATTCAAAATGGTCGCTATTACCTAAAGATAAATTTAATTTTTTATTAGATAATAATGATTTAAATACATCATTGGCGTTGTCTTTCATATGTTACTCCGGTCTCGATTCTTTATTCTGCATAGCCTTGACTTGCCTGCCTAATTCCTCTTTGTTTGCCCAAAAAACTTTTTCTAAGGCTTTTTTACACTGTTCAATTTGTGGCTCTATAGGTTGTTCGGTGTCAATATCTGTCATAGTACAATCTAATCGCGCGTACTGATTGGAACCGTTTACTCCGATTTGAACTGTTACTCCTAGATGTTGTGATATCTTTGCCATTTGTGTTTCCTCCATATTATTTAATGGAGCTAGGATATCACCTTTCTCAGAATTTGCAACCCATTTTTTATAATCTACCTTATTTGCCCATGAAGGATTTCCTACTTCAACATCTACAAATAACGGAATATTTAATTCGTTTGCTTGCAAAATATTCCTAATGTTCTCAATTGCGACTTTCATATCCTCATCTCGAATTTCGCATATAATCTCATCATGAACCTGCAATAGTAATTTATTAGGTGTGTCAGCTAAATACTTATCAACCTCTATTAATCGCGAATTAAGCAAATCTGCGCTCGTTCCCTGCACTAGGTAATTAACTCCTTTGTAACTCCCTTCAGACTCTATTTGATAAACTCTACCATATCTATTTCTAACCCAACCTCGTTCTTTAATTGCTTTTCTAACACCATTAATAAATTGGTTAGACCCAACCATATTCTCTAAATAACGTTTTTTATAATCTTTAGCTTGGGATTGAGTCGTGTTTAATTCTCTGGCTAAACTTTCGGCTCCTATGCCATAAATTACACCAAAATTAATTCCTTTAGCCAGTTGTCTATAATATTTAAATTCGGCATGGTCTTCATGAATATCAAAGGCAATTTTCGCAGCCTCGGCATGAAAATCTACAGTTGAACTATCTAACAATTCCTGTATTTCTTTATTTTGTAAGTAGCTAAGAAAGACCCTAACTTCCATTTGCGAATAGTCGAAACTAACCAATTGGTAACCGTCACGAGGAACAAATAATCTTCGAATGGAAAGTTGGTACGGGTCATCCTCGTCATAAGACTCATCACCCATAAACGACCATGTATCAATAACATCATCACTTAAAAAGGAAGCGTCGGTCGATATCATAGCGTCTATTCTACCCCTTATTGTATCTCTATCCTCTGAGGATAATTTTCTATCAGCTAAATTAAAATAATTTCTTGGAATGTTTTGTAGATTAGGTTCCCTACTGCTTAATCGTCCTGTAACTGTTCCCCAATGGCAAAAAGATGTATTTAACCTATCCTTATCTTTATATGGTTCAAGATACGTAGATGACAACTTTAATAATGCTCTATGTTGTCTAATTAGTCCTGATAAAGGATGGTTAATTGTCGCTAATGCATAGGCACTCCATGACTCTTTACCTGTTTCGGTAGGAACCTCTGATTTAATACCTAAAGAATGAAACACATCGGCTATATCATGGGTACTATTAATATTGAATTCTTTGCCTGCAATCTCATAAATTTGTTTTTCTAGCTCTAAACGCCTATCATTAATTTTTCTAATACAAGAATAGGCATAAGCTGAATCCACGCTAATTCCTTGACGCTCCATATTATAAAGAACTTTAGTCAGACCAATCTCTAACTGCCAAACCTCTTGCTGTTTCGTTGATTCAATTATAGGTAATAAATCATCATAAAGTTTTTGCGTATAGTAAACATCTAAGGCACAATAATCACCTATAATATTATGTCCGGCTAATGAAAAATCTTTGTTCCAGCCTTTTGAGCGCAACATTTTCTTTGTGTCTGAATCGTAACTGGCATACTCTTTGCCATACGTGCGGGTTATTGCGTCAGTAAGTTTTAAATTCCGTATGCTGGTATGTGTAGTAAGTCTTACCATAACTACCACATCTAATAAATCTATATTAGTAATATCTAATCCGTCTTTTTCAAGGAACCTTAAATCAAATTTAATATTATATCCAATTAAACTTTTAACCTTTGACATGTAGGAAAGTAAATTTGTAAGCAGTTTATAGGGTAAGTTTCCACCTCGTTGATGTCGAAATGGAAAATAAAATGTTTGAATGTCTGGACCGTTGCTTATCCCTACACCAACACCGAATAACTGATTCATGCCAAATGCATCAAGTCCGTTAGTTTCTACGTCTACGGTCCAAACATCGTGTTTTAAAAGAACATTTAAAGCTTCTTGGTACTGCTGTTCTGTCTCAACAATCATTAAAACAGTTCAGATATTTCTTGTTTAACTTCTACCTGAACAGGCGTTGTGTCTGACGTAGCGCCATTCATAGGTCTATAAATATCGCCATATCTTGTTTGTATATAGTCAGATATATTCGGCAACGGCTCAGATAAATCTCCTACCTCATCTCGACGGCTGGTAGCTGTAAGAAAATATTTTGTGTTCATGTCGCCTTTACCACCTTTTCGTCTGATGCGAATGACTCCTTTGGTTAAATCTCCATTCCAATCATCTTTAATGGCGTCAAGTTGCTCAATAGTAAATTGTCCTAACTGATAGCCTAAAGATAAAATCTTATAATCATTTACAGGCTCCTCATATCTAACTCCAGCAGATGTTTGTTTCTCTACGGAACCTTCTACCTCAACATCACGAACCATATCGTGAACATAAACCCATAAGGAAAAAGCCAATTTATCGCTCAATAGGTTTTCATCGTTCTTGTTTTGAGGTATAACATCAAAGTTGGAACCTTGAGCCTTCTCTCTATTAATTTCTGTAACAACGTGATTCCATCTATAACCACCACTTTCTGAACGTGTTCGCCATCTAGCCATTTTATGGGTTGCTACATAGGGGTCTTCGCCAATTCTGCTCGCGGTCATAGGTGTAGCAAATGTTACAAACATTTCGTCGTTATCATTAGATAAATACACTTCTAAACCTTGAGTTGTAGGACGAGAGTTTCGCGCTACGGGTTCTCTTGTATCTTGGGATAATAAATCGTTAAGTGATGTCATGTGTTCTCCTTTTATAAATAAAATATAGTCTTAAAAATATACTCTGGTACTAATTAACTTGTCAATAATAAAACTGTCTTTAATATCCTGAACATCTTTATATTGTTTAGGAATTTCAATATATGTGGTAGGCATATGTTTTTCCATTCTCAGTAACGCTTGTTGTAAACCTATCTGACCTGCCTCGTCATTATCTAAACATAGCACCACCTCTTTAACAGGCAGTTGACTAATTAAATGTTCTTGCGTAGATGATAAAGACATTCCTAATATGCCAACAACATTATATCCTAATTGTGATAGCCAGATGGCATCTAAACTTCCTTCTACCACGCATACAAAATCATTTTCAAAAACTCTATGTCCACCAAACAAAACTTTTGATTTTTGTAATCCTTTACTATACATATACTTAGGTGTTTGATTCTGCCTGCGTGTAATGGTACCAACTAATATATTGTTACTATCGTAAACAGGAATAATAAGGTCTCCGTTATATGAGGTTACACAATTCCATTTTTTCAACTCATCGTGGGTAAAACCTCTATCTAATACCCATTGTGCATAATATCCATATAACACATTTTTTGGCATTTCAACCTCTGTTAAAGGTAGCTTAGAAGTTTCGTTAAAAACCAAATCAGTTGAATCAAACATATCATATTTTATCAACATATCATCTAGCTCAGAATCATTAATATGTAATAATTTTTTCACAAAATAATGTAATGAGCCTTGCCCACAGCCAGCAAAACATATCCATACACCTTTATCAACATTTATAGAACAGCTAGGCTGACTGTCAGCATGAAAAGGACAATAAGTGTTAAACTCTGAACGCTCTATAGGCACATCAATGTTTACTGATAATAACAGCGATATCCAATCAGTAGCTTGTAAATCGGTCATATCCAACAATCTCCTCAATACGCCCTACATTTACATCAAATGTTAAATACATGTCATTAATAAACTGTTCATGGTCCCTGATTTTCTGAAGTTGTATACGCCTCATTAACGGGTCCTCAACATCGTTTTCGTCTTGCATTTTTGACATACTAAATGCCATATCTGACGCTCTAATCAACGCATCTCCAAACGCTACACTTGACGCATTAGGGGGTGTATAAACATCCTTAGCGTCTCTATTTGCTTGTGTCGAAACAAACATAGGAACCTTTTCAGATAAACATAATCTTTTCATTACGTGAAAAATTTCATGAGCTTTATCCCACTGTTGCTTGTTACTACCTGCCTCTAAATCAATTAAATATATACCGTCAATAACAATAAATTCAGGCTTGTGTTTCCTAACTAAAGAAAGTATTGATTCAATAGTTATGCCATTCTGACCAGTTATATGGTCGCAAGTAAAAAAGTTCTTTTGCTCATTTGTGATTCTCTTCAACAGTTCGGCATACATATCCTCATCAACATATTTACCTTTTCGTAAATTTTTATGTTCTAGTTTATAACCTAGTTTATTCGCAACTATAACATCGAGCCTCATGTTAACGGCATCAACAGTCATTTCTCCAGAAATAAATAACGTTCTAATTCCTGCCAATAATGCTGTAGCCGCTACTTCTAAACACATCCATGACTTACCTACTGCTGGTCTAGCAAATAATGAAATTAGCTCACCAGGCATCCAACCTACACCAGAATCATTTATGCTAGGAAAAGGCGTGGGTATGCCTAGTAGTCCATCATTCTGTTCGCTAATTGCTTTTCTAGCTAAGTATTTTTCCAGTCTTTGTTCTGTAGCATGATTATAAATATCAATGTCATCTTCATTAACCAAAGAAATGTCGTGTAAATCAGATTGAATCTTAAAATAGGCTTTTGCAGGGTCTGTATCAAGTAAATTTTTATTTTGCCTAAAGGCTTTTAATATATTACGATGTAGTAGTTGTTGCGTGAAACGGTTAATTAAGTATTCGAAATCTAACGACCTTGCATCAATGTCTAAGGTAGTAAAATTCTCTAATAATAATTCAGGAGCTGGAAATGTCCTGTAATCATCTATAAACTTAACCACAAATGTATAGGCATCCTGATGTTTAGCAAAATCTACGCTATTGTACCTGAACTTTTTTAGGTTCTCATAACAATCTAAATTAAAAATAATGCCGGATTCAATAAACTCATATCTTTCCATTCGTTTTCCTCATATTTCTTGTAATGCTGTTGCATCTTCCAACACATAATAAGATAAAAACTGATTATTATAAAGTTCTTTGAGTCTTTTTGCGTCAGCTTTACTGGATACTCTGCCTATGGTTGCGATTTCTCCAGTTTTTTTATCAACAGTGATTACATCATATAAGGTAACCGTTTCGGTTGTCAACTTCAACCGTTTAAATAAACCATCTTTTTTAAACGAGCGTTTTTTCTTCAATCGTATTATTCTGTTTTCGAATTTGAATTAAATCATCAAAGTTTTTTTCTTTAGAACCGCCATCATAAACCCAGGCATAGCCTTCTGTTATCATTAAATCATTCAAACTTACATCATCATCATTAATGAACAGCCATCCCAAAACCCTACCATATTTACCCATGGACCCGTCAATTGAGGTTTTAATTACTGTTGTTGTGGCATTATGCAATTTATTGGTCAACCACTCAGTTGCGTCCAAACCTAATCGTTTTTCTAATTTGTTCCGTGTTCGTTTTTCAGGACTATCAATACCAGCCAACCTAACTCGTTGATTTAATAGTATGTCAAATCCTAAATCCAAAGTTACGTCTATGGTATCTCCGTCAACAATTCGATTAATACTTTTTATTTTATATGTGTACATTTATTTATCCGTATAAATGCCTAACGCTTTTCCTATACTCGCCCATTCTTGAATACTAAGTTTACCCGATGGACCCACCGCATCCGTAATTGCGTTAAGCAATGTTTTTTTATCTGCAAAGATTCCGCCAATAGCATCATCATTTTTATATGTTTCTCTAGCCTTAGCTAATAAAGAACCGTCATTTAATCGACTATTAAAGGCTAATCCTAATTTTACACCTTCTATACAAGGTATTCCTATTCTATATTTATCCATATTTAATTCCTTAACTTTTTTTGATAATTCAAAAAATCTGTAGGACGCCATTTTCGAGATGCTCGCAATGGGTCCGTTCTATCTCCTGTTGTTAAAATTACCTCAGCTTCTAAATAAGCCCACACATTAGTTACAATCAATGCCGAAATTAAATGACTGTAAAACTGAGCAAAGTATTCCACAGCTAATTCAGGTTCGCTAGGAAAAAATGGTTTAGCCTCAGTCGCTAATTTTGATAATTCATCGAAATCATTTAATGAGTAATACATACTATATTATACACACGAATTAATTAAAAATACCCCTTAACTAAAATCACAAAGCTAAGGGGTATTAACATTATCTCAAAAGACCGTACAGTGAATCTAATGAGACAATGAATTATAAGGAGGTACTATTTATCATACTTTTCATATATTGCCTTTGAATAATTTTCCAAAGCTCGGAATCGGTATCATGTAAGTGTTTTAACACTCGTTGTATTTGTTTTTCGGTTAACTCTAAGTTCATGGTGTCTATTCTCCTAAAATTTAATATATGTATGGTAGCAAAGTATTAATAAATATACAACCTTATTTTTTAAACAAATAATTGCTTGAACTCATCACTAGAAATTCTTTATAGCCTTTATTTAATAACCAACTATGGGCATTGATAGGTTTTTTCTTTCGCTATCATCTATTTCAATAAAAATAACTGGCGAATATGTATTTATAGTATTTTCAGCGCCTTCTAACACCTCTAACTCGTGTCGTTCCACATCAATTTTGATAAAATCAACATTAGTTAAGTTAAAACTGTCCAAGGTTTGGGTTGAAACGTTTATCTCAACGCTTGTTTTAAGTAAATTTGGCTTATAAACAAGGCTGGAAACTCCAGAATTATGTTTAGTTTGTTTCATTTTGGTAGCTTTAGCTATATTAGATAATGCCACTTGTTCTAAAAACACATTTGCATAGGTCTGGGTATTAACTTTCCAACAGTCAACATGGTCTGGAACAGGTTCAAATGCATGTACCTTAGTAAAAATTTCGGCTAATCGTCTAGTCCATATACCTACATGGGCTCCAACATCTATAGCAACGCCTTTATTAGGCACATGCTTCATGGTTTCCAAGAATTGTTTGTTCTCGTAACCTTCACGCCACCACCAATTATCGGAGTCAGGAATATAAAGTTTATTATCTTGCGTTAGCTTCATTTGCTTTTTTTGCTCTTAATTCCTCAATTAGCTTTTTACGTTTCGGTATAACTACGGTATTTAAGCACTTGGTGCAACAATTATCCTCACTAATGGGTCTAGCATTGTGGCCCGCTATAAAGGTATTTTTAGGCACTGGATAAAGTGCTATATCGCATATAGAGCAATGAGTCGGAAGTGAATTACCCATAATCATTTTAATACTCCTGTAGGTCAACACATAGTTCTAGGTAGTCTATTTGCTCTTCGGTCCATCCGCTCAAATTATCATGTTCCCTGTTAAATGATTTTACTTCCTGCTCAACTTCTGTGTCCACAATCTTAGATTTTAATGGAGCTCCCTCAAAGTGTTCAACTTGTTTAATTGGTTGAAGTCTGCCATTAACCATACGTCCAATGGCGTTTCGCATATAGTAGTATTTTTTCCCTGTCAAACGATTGACATACCATTGAGGAAAAGATGTGCAGTGATTACGCGAGTAAGTTTCCCCAAAACCATATGAATCATACACAGGATACGTTCCTTCTCCACAACTTTCTGCTTGATGTTTTCGTGTCCAAACTAATTTGCAGTCTTCACACACCCAAAGACTGGTTTTAATGTCTCTTGGCGAATAATACGTCTGATACTCGTCTCCGTACGCTTCCATCATGGTGCTATTAGTTTTAGAGGTTTTTCCTTTTGAATTTGTAAGTTTTGTAACCATTGTTGTTTGCTCCTTAACTTTAATTTATGTAGTCATGGTAGCATACATATTTTAAAATGCAAGTTTTTTTAAGGAGTTTTTAAATATTTTTTAATTTTACGTTGAATTGAGGACCTAACTTTATATGCCGGCATATCTAACAAGTAACTAATTCTGTCCATTGGTGTTCCTTCTAACCTAAGCTCTAAAAAGGCTAATTCAAGTTGAGATAATCCAGCTCTAGTAATAATATCCATTAATTCTACGGTATCCATAAACTCTAAAGAGGATGAATCCATCAAACTCTCGGCTAAAGATGCAGAAATATAACCAGAATTAGCGTCAGTATCTAAATTTATTCCGTCTATGTTGTAGGCTTCATGAATATTTTTGGATTTTTGCGCTTTGGAAATTAAAGTTCTAAGAGAATTTATCATTACCGTATGTAAATAAGTATGAAATGATACTCCTCTGTCTTCAGAAAAGTTTCCTGCGGCTTTTATTATGGCAATGCGTAGCTCTTGAGCAATATCCTCACGGTCTAAGCCAAGAACAAACGTGTTTTTTAGTAAGCGTTGTACTTTTGGCTCCCATTGAGCCAGTAATTCATCATTAATTTCCATTTAACTTATGCCATCTTTCTGTCCTTTAGCATAACAAGAGTGGCTACAATAAATATTCTTCATACCTCGGTTGTATCTTTGAACAATTTGACCTCTTTCTAAGGTAAATTGATAATGACAAAACGCACATTCTACTGGAATATGGTAATATTGTTGCCTACAAACACTGTTTGAACAGAACTTTTTATTATTTTTGGTAAGAGTTTGACATACACGACAGACCGCTACCTTCTTTTTATAATGTGGCTGTTTATTATTTAAGCCATTCTGTTTAAGTATTTGTGAAACATATTGACGAGTTACACCAATTTTACTAGCAATGTCCGTGCCAGTCAATAGAGGATTTCTTATTCGTAGCCTGATAATCTTTTTATCAGTTCTCATTTAGCCGTTTTTTAATGCATCTATTTCGGCTTTTAATTCTTTAATGGCGGCAATTAATGGAGCGATTAATTCGGTATAAGTAATTCCCCAATAAGTTTTTGGAGTACCAGAACTGTCCTTAGTCTCATTTCCATTATCATCAAAATAAACTATGTCTTCATTATAAGCTCCGACATTAGAATCATATCCATTTGCTAATAAGACCTCTTTTAATTCTTGTGAAGTAATTCCAAATCCCACTCTACTTGAAACTTCATTACTTTCTGCATCTTTTATGTTATAAGAAATAGGACTTAGAGAAGTAATAATATCTAATCCTTTTGTAATAGGTGCAATATTAGTTTTTGCATTAACGTCAGAAGTAGTAGATACGCCATTTACCGCATAAACTGTATGCCAGCGTTTACTAGATTTGCCTAATAAATGACCGCCATCTGAATTTGGATATGTAATTCCTTGCATTTGAATTTCATCAAACCCTATACTAATACTAGGCTCATTACTACCCCTTGCCGCATCTGTATGATATAACATAGCGTTAGATTGGCTATTATCATATACAACTCTAAAAGCTCCACCATTGCTATCCGTAAAGGTTATTTGGCTATCTACTGCCGTACCAGAATCAAGTATTACTCCCGAGCCAGCAACCGTCAAACTTCCTTTAATATCTACCGCACTTCCAGTCCAACGCATATGTTGAGATGTGTTTCCAATATCGAATTTAGGAGTACCACCGTTATACTCTAATATATACCCCGTTCCACTTCCATACTCAGTTTTACCAGACATGATTTGACCAGCGGCGTTCATGGTTACTCCAGTCATATCAGAGGTAATTTGGGTTGTTATAGAGCCTGAAGCCAGCTCGTTTGCAGTAATTGTATTGGCATCAATTTCACTAGCTGTGATTGTTCCTGCCTGAATTGAATCAGCAGTAATAGCATTTCCAGCAATTGAAACGGCAGAGATTGTAGGAACGGTACCATTAAAAGGAAGTATTGTTGGTGCCGACCCACTAGCGGATGTTCCCACCGTAATCGTTGCCATTAAAATACGCTCATCTTGGTAAGCATCTTGAAAATTTGTAGTAGAGACTAAGGCGGCATTTGCGCTTGCTCCAATACGTTTATAAATATAGTATGTAGTATTATTGCTTAATCCTGTTAAAGTGCTAGCCGTAATAGCTTCACCGACACCAGAATCTTCACCAAAACTAACATTTGCGTCAGTTGAATCGCTCGAACCTTTCGCGTGCCATTTAACTGCGTTATAGGCAGTTCCTTCAATGTGTAAATTGGTTGACCATGGCTGCGCGCCTTTTTTTAATAAGGATTGAGTCATGCGGTTATTAGCGATAGCAGTCACATCAATTACGGGTACGCACAGATTTGCCCCGCTTCCTCGAAAATCAAAAGTGGCTTTGCCTGAGCTGTCTAAATCAGCGCGAACAGTTCCAAAAACAATATCATAATCGAATTGACCTAGTTCAGCATACGTTTTTACGCTTGATGTTGAATGTTCGTTAGGCAACATTTGCAAATCTTTTAAGTCCGTAGATAAAGGAGATGCTACCGAACCTTTAGTTCTTAAAAACATTGTATGAGGAATACTTTTTGCTGTTCCGCTTACTGTGTGCGATGGATATGGAATATTATAATTACCTGTATCCATAACATATCTTTTTCCATCTGATACAGCCACCGTAACTTGTGCGCTTGACCCATCAATGTGTTGCACTCGAATAGTGTCATGGTCTACAGCTTCAATAAAGCCATTGGGTATTTCCCACTGTAATTGTCCTGGTGGTCGATTAAAATGTATATCATTTCGGTTAGGCATAACAGTGACTATGTTAGAAGGTATTCCGGATGAATTTACGCCTGTTCCATAACCTGTAAGCACTGCTAATATCGCACCTTGAATATTTAATTCATATGTAATTTCTGTAATTATGAAATTTGTATCAACATTCCAAGTTTTATTTTTAACTCGAACAGAGTGTCCTGGTTCTGTAGGAATAAAAATTGCCATATTTTTTGTTGCGTTTAAAGCCGTTCCATCGCTTGTATCTGTTCCGTCTGATGCAGTTCCGTATGTAAGGGTACCTGTAGTGTTCCCACTTGCTGAATATGATACGGAAGCAATGTATGCATATCTAGTTATTTCACCAAAATCATCTAACTCAGCTACAACCATTCCTTTTTTTATGCCAAACACTCGAAGGTCGTTAGTTGTCACAGAGCCATCAGCACTTGTAAAGGCTTTAGCACTATTAGCAGTGTCGTAAATAAAATTAACCGTCTGACCACTACGTGTAATATTAATACCCAACGCCTCTAATCTTACCATAGGATAGTTTTCAACTGTAATTGTTGCTTCCGTAATACTTTTACGCGTTTTTCTATCCAATTCAGTAGCCACTTCTCTAATTATAGTTTCATTTGAATCACCTCTATGTTTAAAAAGCTCTAACGGACGACTTACACCTAATTCAGTTTTTGGTCTGGCTGACTCAAGAGTAATATCTATGTAAGGCGAATTGGTGCTACTATTCGAAAGTAACCCTGCGTCTACAGTAAAAAGTCGCTTTGTGCCAGTGCCTGATGGATAAGCAACGACAGTAGTTCCGCCATGATTAGACTCTTCTCCCTCTTCTCCAAAAATATGTCCTATCTTGTTAAATCCTCTTGCTATTTCAGTTGCGGATGTAATATTAGAAACTACGAGATATTGATTAGCTCCTGTTCCGCTTTGGTAATGAAAAGTGGCAAAAGGTGTACTGGAACCTGCCGCGTATAAAAATCCAGGATTGTTTACACCTTCTAATTCAATTGACCTATAGCGTAATGATTTACGTTCCCAAGGAAAATCGCCGGTAATAGTTCCGCTTAGTAATTCAAATTCTGCTATTTCGGCTAATTCTCCTTTGCTTCCTAAATACGGGTCATTGGTAGCATCTTCATCATAATATGGATGTGTATCTGTGAAATGCACAATTGCAGATGTATATAATTGTTCCGTATCGGTATCAAAGTTGGCGTCAGACTTAATAATCTTTTTAAAATTTGTTTCTCCAGTCCAATCATCTGCTGGATACTCAAATGTTAATCCGTATTTAGGAGGGTCTGCGCTGGTTGTTCCTGTTGACCCAGGTCTTGTCATACGTTCAAAATAATTTAACTCAGCGGCAGGAACTCCTTCAGTATCTTTAGCCTGTATACTAGTAACGCCAGAATCAACATAAAAATCAAAGCCAAAATGTTCTCCGTCCGTAGCATTATGTGGGTCATGTTCAGCCAATCGCCCAATACTACTTAATAAAGTTGGTCCGCTTCGCGACACATCATACAATCCTGCACCTGCGGCTGATTGAGTATTTGTATCTTTTTCATTAGTTTTAAAGTCCGTTACAGAATCTTCAAATTTATCAGATACAGTTGTTATAATATTTGATGTTGCTGTTCCAACAATATATTCAATAATTTCGCTTCTTGATTCTGTGGAGCCACTTATTGGCACTCGACGTAAACTTAAAGGCGCGTTACTTACTGAATATTCCGCAAGTTCTTGCAAACCGTCTTTAATTGTTAATTCAACAACATTTCCTAAAAAGAAATCATGTCTATATTTTGCGTTATACACTCTTCCAATAATTAAATAAGAATTTGTAGCATCATCTTTTAACCTTACAGGCATATAGTCTGTAAAAACACTTGATAAATTACCTGTGGCGGTGGCTGCCGTTGACGAGTTTAAATCTTTAGAGGTGTTCGCTAAAATAACTTTTGCTACAGCAGGACGATTTAATTGTTTTTCAATTTTAAACCTTAAAACCGCTGAAAATCCATCATGGGTGGCTGCTCCAAACCAATTAGTGTCATTATGCCAATATTCAAGTATAGCAGTAGGTTGTGCCATTAGAATTTAAAATCCTTTCTATATTCAGTTATAAACTGCATTTGAAACCTATAACGGTCTTCCATGCCTGGCTCTAAATCAAATTTAATGCTTTGTATCGCGACAACATATACAGCGCCACCAGTTTCTCTAACTGTTACACCTGGCACAACTGTTCGATTCTCTCCTGATGCCCACGGTGTAAGACTGCTAGAAATATATTCTGCGGCGCGATTGTAAATAGGAAAATTAGCGTCACCAATTTCTATCTCTAGTTGTTGGTCGTCATTATTAGACTTTGACTGAAATTCATATACAATTTCTTCTAATTTATTTTTATATGGCACATAATAATTTTGAGCTTTATCTGTCCAAGTAAATTCGTTATTTTCGTATGTGCTATTCCCGTCAGTAGAAAAAGCCCAATATTTTCTAGTGATGGCAATTTGAGTCATGTTTTCAAATCCTGTAGTAGATGTGCTGTCATCACCACCAATCACATCTACAACACCACTTATAACTATAGTAGGTTTAGACGTATTTAAATCAATAATATTAATATTTTTAGGTACTGATAAATGTATAGGACTTTTTTGTATATTAATTTGCACACTGTCACATTGCAAAGCGTATCTTTGGTAGGTAGTAGCGTTTGTAGCATCGCTTAATGTACTGCTGGCGTGAGAACAATTTCGTAATAATACTGCTAATGGCATAATTTAATTATATCCTTTTAAATTTATAATACCCATTTTTTTTATTTTAAACTTATTAACGTCCCAATAATTGAGACAATTCTCCGATACCATTCGCTAAATCTTTTCCAACGAAAGGATTGGTGTGAATCATACTAAACGGATTTGACAAACTGTTTTGTTTTACTTCGGTATCCTCTTGAACGTTACCGTCTTTGTCTACATTAACGTTGTTTTGTATATTAATTGCGGCACCAATAGCTGTTCCAAGATTTTTTGTATCTTGCGTGCTCCATGTAGCGGCTAAAAATGTTCCAGCGGCGCCAGCGCCAATTAGACCTGACAATGGATTTAAAGCGCCTCCAGATACTTTTTCGGCAACTTGAAATGTTATCAAAGTACCTAGAAGTTTGGATGCAGTAACTAAATATGATAATATAGACTTTAATATAGGAACCTCATTTAGCGCCTTGTACACTAATGCTCCTATACCTCCAATAATATGTTTCATCATACCCCTAAAATCTCCGGCTACAATATAATTTGTAAGGTCACGAAACCAAGGACCAATTTTGTCTCTTAGCTGTTGCACGGTGTTTTCTGACCATGCCGCAACATCGTCTACCTTATCTGCTAACGCATGAAGTACAGGAATAATATAAGGCACAAATGGAGCTAAAAATACATCTACCATTGCCCCTAAAATTTGAAATAAAGAACCAAATATGCTTTTAGTAACTTGGGAGTTTTTAAATAATTTAACTACAAAACCAAGGACTAATCCTACTCCCGTTAACAAGCCTATCATTTTAACAAGTCCCATTCGTGAACTTTTACTGGTTGCCTGCGTGTTTTTTTGAATTTGCCTAGTATCTCCTGCCTGTTTACGCGCATTTCTATCAGTAGAAGTTCCAGAACTTCCTGAAGCTCCTCCATGTTGAACCATAATTTTAGCTACTAAAGGTATATTAGCTTCAGCCATTTAAAAACTCCTTTTGTTCATTGCTAGATTGTGTTGACGTTGTAGTTCGTCATTTTCCCGTTCCTCTAACGCGGAACTTACAGAAATAACGGTATACATTTCATTAGTGGTTAATTCGCTTAACACATCATACGGAATACCTTTTTTTAACAATGATAACATAACAATCCAATACTCATATTTCAGCCCTTCTGCATACGGCATTTTTACCGCGCCTGTAAGAAAGGCTTTTACTCTTTTTTTGTCGCGTCAATGTCCACACCGCCTTCTGTTCCAAATGCTTGTGGCACAATTTTTTCTAATGCAGAACCTAAACGTTCATCTATTGAAATTAAAAATCCTTCTGTTGTTTTTCCCCATGGCGCGTCAACTATCATTTCACGTAAACAAGCCCGCATATAATTACTAGCATTAAATGAGGTATTTCCATTAGCATCCCAATTCATATGGTCACTAATTAACTGATTGCGTTTAGCCCAACTTAAAGGCTTAACAGAAATTTCAAATTCATCTCCGGTTTCTTCTATAACTATTTTTTCTCTTTTTGTGTTAGTTCTAACCGTATAATTTGTAACATCAAATATCTTAACTTCTTCTGTTGACATACTTTTCTCCTTTTTACTTTATGGGTAATAATGCTCTGAGTCTGACATATAAATCTGCATATTTCTAAACAATATATCTACATCTACTTGCAACGGTCCATCAGTAGTTATATTATGTGGCGCACTTCTAATAATGGCTCCCTGAGCATCAGCTCCTTGATTAGCTACACCATCATCAGGAATTTTGATTGATATATAATCATCGTTTCCATTACCTCTAGCAAAAGTCAAGATAATTTCAAATCCCTGAGTGGTACCGCCATTACTTCGAATTCCTTCTTGAAGTAATTGATTGAATATACTGGCAGTGGTTGAATTTGTTTGGTCCCGTACATCAGGTATAGCCAAAGTGGCAGACATACTATACTCACGCCTATTTTCCCTAATCTCAGACGGACCTTTTCGTTGGCTAGCGCCACGACGTGTTATATAGTACCTAGACTCTAAATTATTGTTAATATTTAAAGAAAAACTCCTCATACGCGCTATAGTTGTGCCAAACATCGTTACGATGCCTTCAGAAAAATAATAAGGTTCTGTGCTAGGCTGAACAACTTCGCCACTTCTAATAGGTTGCATTAAACTATAAAACGGAACATCCATTCCAGAACCTTTTTGACTGTGTATCATTCCTAAAAAGTCTACACTGTCCCAAGACATCATTAACACTCCGCCCTCTTCTGCGGAAATAGTGGCGCTTCCTACTTTGCCTCCAAAATAACGTCTATCAAAGTCATACGCTACTCCTTGACTTTCGTCAGAGGACCTCATATGAGCGTGCCATGTCATGGTGTCTAAATCGCTGGTTTCTAAAATTTGATGCGTATAAACAGTGGCTCCCGCCTCAGTAATTTGGGTTGTTCCAGAGCCAGCACTTGTATGGTCAAACTGTAACGGATAATCCAATGTTATAACACTGCTGGAAATAGCGGCAATTTTTCTTATTTCTCCTACACTAGTTGAGCTAACGGTGCCTGATGAAACAGCTGTGGGAACATCTATGCATATTATATCATTTGCGGCAAGGTTTGTGGGTGAAGCTACCGTAATATACATGTCGCCTTTATACGCACTCACGGATAAATACGTTCTGGCGGCAACTGATGACACATCAGAAACAACCTTACCAATAGGATATCGTAAAGGTCTGCCATTTATTAGTACCATATTTGGCGCAGACCCTGAATATGTTTGTTGTCCTGCATATGCCCGATTATAATTTCGTTTTGAGGTAGTTCCTAAAAAGTATGCAGGTTGTATGTCCATGGTAGGGTCAGGAAGGTCAATCGTTTCATATATTCCTGGTATTTGATTAATTATAACGTCAGCGGCAGTATCTGCTACAGCTGTAATAACCTGCACCGTTGCGGCATTAGGATGGTAAAATGCTGTAGGTGCGCTTAAATGTAATACGTTACCGTCAACAAATTCAACCTTTCGAATCTCTGTTTCCAACTGCGCACTTGCGCCCGTTCCTATTTTAATATATTCTCCTGCGGTAATACCGCTTGAACTTGCCACTGTTACAGAGGAGCTTCCTGCTTCATGCGCTCCACTTAACGAGTCATCTCCATCTCCGTTTGTTACACTAGTGGCTAGTTCTGGGTAACCACCTGGCGCGGCTTCTGTTGCAAATGTTAATTGTGATTGGTCCGACCTATAAATTGGCATATTATCTCCTTACTGATAATCCTTCTATATATATTATACTAAGTTTCAGCAGAAATGTTTTCATTTACTAATGCTATCTCTACTGTTCCCATCCACACACCTATCTGGTCTTCTACCGCCTCATTAAAATTAGAAAACTGTAATCGTTGAAAATTTGTCATGCTATGCCTTCTAGAGTGACAAATTCTACGCACTTCTGCCATTAAATCATACAACCTTTGTCTGCTAACGCGCGTTTGAAGTTCTAAAATAACGGAATATGTTCTGCTAACATAAGACCAGTTTCCTATAGGCGTTTCATCTAATGTTGGTGTGCCTGCTTGACCAATTAAATAATCACCTCTATTTAAATCAATTCGTATAGCTGTGGACGTTCCGCTATTTAATTCAATAAGAACAGGTTTAGTTACATTAGACGCGTTCCATTGACCGTTAAGTTCACTAATTACATTTGTTACTGGTATAGCTTCTGGCATACATTACTCCTAAAAGGTTTCGAATGATGTTAGCGATTCAAGTTGCTCATCAATTTCTAATTTCCAGCCGTCCATGCGTTGAGCTAACGTCACTCTGTCCATTCCGCTAACGACAGAGCCGCCAAAATCTGCTGTTCTGGTAATATCAACACAAGTTAATTTTAATGCTGTATCGTACACAATGCCATTACTTCTCACGTCTGTATTTAAATCTCGTCCAGATAAGTAAGTAATTTTTACGCGATTACTAAATTCACCAGCAGTTAAAACAGATTGATTATAAAGTCGAGTAGGCAATAAAAACGAACGTGAAAAATGAACGGTTCCTGTGTCAGGATTTAAAAAGTAATCATTTGCACGACCTTGCGTTTTAGTTTCCCAAGAATTACCGTCCCAAATTTTTAATTCTAAAATTTTATATGGGTCAGGTTTATCTAATTTGATACCATATAAATTAAACTCATGTATTTCTCCAAATATTAAATTTGGTCGCCATGATTTTCTAGTCTTGTAATCTATGTAAGATTGTGACCTGTTAATAAACTCTGATACAGTATCTTGGCTAGGTACCGTGCTTGACGTAAAATCAGTTCCTCCTAATACAGGTCCCATTTGCAACATTTCATAAACGTCTTTCGTGGAACAATAGGCAGCCAACGGTCTCATTTGAATAGATTTAAATGTAGGATTTTGTGTTACAGAAGTTGGGCTTGAAATTCGTATCCAGTATTTTGTAATGCTATTTATTGCGACGGTAGACCAACTATCTAACCTATTTTGAGGAAAAATTTCTGCCCCATCTTTATCAAAGGCATATTGAACGTTCTGATTATCATCAGGGTCCGTCGCTAATGTTGCAGACGCTGGATTAAATTCTGTCCAAGCAGAACCATTATAGTATTCATATTTAAGAGTGCCTAAACTACCTAACGTTTCTAACGAAAAAACAGCCATATCAAAACGGCTACTATGACCCAAATAAAGTAAATGGTTTGTTTCTACAAACGAACCAAAAGCGGTACCGCCAGGCTTTTGAGCTTCAAGCGTCATATCTCCAAACGTACTGCCATTATAGGTTAGCACCGATTCAAAATTAAAGTCTGTAGTAGGCATAATTATTTATCATCCTTTATATTACGATTCCTCTGGATATTCAGAGGTACGTTCTAAATTTTCTTCATCTTCATGGGTTTCTATTTCTTCGGTTCCAGATATTTTGCCTCGTACATACATACAGGCTCCATTCAAATGCGATAGTTGTGCTATTAAATTTTCTCTATGAGAATCAATTTTTAATAACTCGTCTTTTAGCGTCGTTATTTGATTTTCTAACGCCTCTAAATCGGATTCTACATTTATATCTACCATTGTTATCTCCTTTTCTTATCTTTCGCCCGAAGGCGTATATTATTATTATACTATGTATGGGTAAATTATTATGCCGCTACCCATGCTTGATTATCTTCATCCCACGTATAATTTTCTAATATCGCCGCATAGTCAGCAGGATACGCAATAGGTGGGTTCCACATAAAATCATCTTCATTCCATGTCCAAGATGGGTAAGGTTGAGGACTGAGGCTCCGTATCTCATCTTCTTCTGCTTTTCTACGTGCCGCCTGTTTCTCACTTAAAATAATCCATCGTGGGTTATCGGTAAACTCACCGTTCTCAAAACAATATTTATGCACTTCAAAATCATCAGGAAGTGTAACATTTTCTACCAATTCTAATTCTTCACTGCAACCAATAATTTTATAATCTTTATTACGTTGTTGTTTAGGCACACCGGGGGCGGGGTCAAACTCTACAATACCACCCATGTCAGCATGAACTTGATAATTACCGTTAGCTAAAATAGTAAATTCAGCATCATTATTAAAATTATATACTACTGTTTTTGTTATTTTATTAATTAAAATTTTACTCATTATCTAGCCTGCTGTTTGTCCGTAATTAGTTCCTAAGGCAGCTAATCTTCGTACATATGTTGTTAATTGACCTCCTGCTCCTGCTCCTAAATCCCTCTCATATTGATAGCATATTAAAACACCTGAGGTTCCATCTGGACAATACGCCATATCATTACTATATGGGCTATAGGTAGCATTAGACCAATCTTTGGCTTCTGAACTACTACCGCCAGTATGTAAGACTTTTTCTGCTCCTACTACAAAGGAATTATCTGAGGAATTTAATGTTACAGTTCTAAAGGCTATATCATCGTAAGTATCGTTTCTAACATAAGAGACTATAAAATGTTGTGCATTAGCGGCTGCATTATAAATAACATTTACACCTGTTACCGCTACATCAGTTATAGCAGTTTCAGTATTATCTGGTGAACCTAGTGGATATGAAGGTTTTATATTCGCATAAGACGTACCACTTTGAGTATCACTTGTTAAAGTGCCTACTATTCCTTTAAGGTAATTATTATCATCGGCATCTCTAAAAACCCATAAAAATTTATCTAAGTTCTCATCCCACGCTATAGCCGCTTCTTCGTGACTATGTCCATCTTCATCGGCAGTAAACCCGTAGCCTCCATTATAGTCGCCTGCCACAATATTATTATTAGAAGAATCGCAAAGCATTACATTCATTCTTCCAGTAGGATGTCCTCCACTACTATCATTAGATAATGTACATACAAGCATCCTATCAACGCTATCAGCAAAAGTTATGCCAGTCCAATCTTGTTGATTTAAACTCCCAGTACCATCTTTCCACGGATGAAATTGTGTGCTTCCATCTGGTCTTTTTAAAGTAACAATATCTAAGTCAGGTGTAGAGGTATCAGATGTAAGCTCTCTTACGTTGTTTTCAGGTTCGTCACTTCCCCCCACACTTTCATTTACCCATTTATAATGAATATACATTTTATTTACTGCTGAATTAAATGCCATTCTAGCTTTTATTGGAGCTTCATTATTTAACACGTTGTTTGAATTAGCATCACCTGAAACTGCCCACGCTACAGTATTTGTAGTACCACCTGTAACAGTGCCTACTTTTGTGTAAAATTTATGGTCGGTAGTTTGTGCCGGATGATAGACGATATATGCTATTTGTATTTTATTTATATTTGAATTAAATTCCATACATAAAGGTTTTACAATTTTTCGTTCAGTTCCTCCATTACTAGGGGTGCCTGTAGTAGCTCCCCCATCTATTGTTCCCGGAGTTCCCCACGAAATGCTTCCATCTTCACTTAGAGTTCCTACCACATACTTTAAAGCAAATTCTGCATCAGAACTGTCTCGAAATTGATAGGCAACTACAATTCTATCTGTACTTGTGTCATAGCACATTACAGGTCGGTACGATGTGTTATAATCAGCTCCTGCACCTGACTCAGCACCTACAGCGGCGTATTGCACAAAAGACGCTGTTAGTCCACTAATTTTGTTAATATCAGCTTTTTCAATACCATTTATTTTAGCAATATCGGCTTTGGCTATTCCGTTTACTTTAGCTATTGCCATATTAAGCTCCGTGTTCCAAAGTTGTTAAGCATGGTTGAACAAACAAAAGCTTTTCTCCAATTGAATGTCCTATAACTTGTACTACATCATTTTCACCAGATGGTAAACTATTAGTCATTTTTCCTACGTCTGTAGACACATACACTGGAGCTCCGTCTGTTGCAAAGTCAGTAAAACTTTCATCCCTAATTAGCCCCATTAACATAACTTCTATAGTATTTCCGTCAGTAACATCAGAAGTGTTAATTGAAACCCCAATACAAGGCATAGTTGCTATTCCATCAGCATCACATTCATGAACTTCGTTATCAGTATGTAAATATACGGGACTAAAGGGCCTTACAGTTGACCCTGCTGTAAAGGTAAATATAATACCTTGAGCATCATGGTCGTCAATACTATCGTTTGTAATCGCATCAGTAAATTTAATATTAGCTCCCTGTGGGAAATTAAGGCTTTTATCAGCGGTCATAGTAAGGTCTTGAGCTACTGTAATCCCACCACCGTCTGCAATCGTTAATGCATTATCTCCATCGGTGTACCCAATCCCTGTCGTTTGGACCTCTCCGGGAACGTTGATACCGGCTGCGGCATCCAAGATTTTCATATTAGTGGCATCACCATTATCTGTAAACACTAAATCCTTACCATTG